>OFGR01002312.1_pt1 | contig 12960 bp, 17 predicted proteins | sample 1521811 | NCBI WGS metagenome assembly OFGR01 (sample SAMEA3504098, study PRJEB24116) | mouse gut metagenome | biome: mouse gut; feature: mouse-associated habitat; material: faeces | place: Denmark | collected 2011
ATTGTTTGCAACATTTTAGAATTTCATCAAATGCGGTCTATCCTTTCTTATGGCATGGGAATATGCGTTTTCTGCGTTTATCTCCTGTGTCGGAGAAAATAGAAAACAATCTAAAAGGTGAATTAGAATTTTTGTGCTATCTGCAAAGCAGGAGTTATCCTTCCGTAATTCCAGTTGCATCCAATTCAGGTGAACTTGTTGTTACACTTGATTCAATTTGGGGGAAATATTATGCAAGTGTCTTTAATGGGGCTGACGGAAATTCCATAGAAGATACCGACTGTAATGATCATATTGTGTATGCGTATGGAAAGACTCTTGGACAGCTCCATATCTTATCCGCTGAATATTCCCCGAAAATCAGAAAATGGACATATCGTGATGTCCTGCTATGGATTGGAAAAACACTGGAAAAATACCATGCTCCCCACAAAATGTTGGTTGAGTTGGAGGAAGTTCAGCAAGCGTTGGACGTGCTTCCTCAGACAAATGATTCTTTTGGATTGGTTCATTACGATTTTGAGCCGGATAATGTATTTTGGGATGAAACCAGGCAATGTTGCACAGTAATAGACTTTGAAGATGGTATGTATCACTTCTTTTTGCTTGATTTGGAACAGGCTCTGGATGCATTGCTGGAGAATATTCCGGCAGACAGGAAATTAATCGCAAAAACTACTTTTCTGCGAGGGTATCAAAGTGTAAAAATGTTAGAACCAGATTATGCTGAAAAGTTAAAGCTAATGCGAAGATTCTGCAATTTATATTCTTATGCCAGATTAATTCGCTGTATTGACGAAGAATATCCAGATGAACCAGATTGGATGGTTGAGCTGAGAGAGAAACTGCATAGGAAAATTATATTTTTCGAAAATAGTGTGATGGGATAGCTTTTAGTCTTGTTCTTTGCGTAGATATAGTAGGTTATGATTCGGAAAATGCTTGTTACAACGTATAAAACGATTTTTTGAATATAATATACTTATTTTGCGGAAGGACAATAAAACGCTGTAGCCTTTATTACAGTTTAAGATAGGTTGTAGCTTTTTTTATTTTGGGCAGGAGAGCTATTTGTTTTCCGGTGTTTCATAATTCCTTATTTTCGGAAATGAATAACAAATCGTCCTTCCTTTAATGGTTATTTATACATAGTGCTAGCACCATGTAATAAAGGTGGACAAGGGGAAATTGGATTATTTCCGAATAACATTTCAAAAATAGCAACAAAAACACGCCGAGAAATCGTTGGAGCGATAAAAAATGTAGGGCATGGCAGTTGCTATGCCCTGTATTTTATAGTAGCGAATAAAGGGTGAGAGTGATATAATCGATTTTGAGCAGAAATAATATAGAGAAATTAGAATTTATTATATAGATAAGGAAATAGAGAATATGGATAAGATTATTTGTGAAGAAATTAGTCTTATTGATAATATTTTACAAGCTGAGGATTTTATAAGATTACGCATACAAGCAGGATTTGTTGAGATACCGGTGGAGCATGCTCGAAAGGCTTTGCGAAACGGTTTAATTAATGTTTCTGCCATATATAATGGCGAACTTGTTGGAATGGGGAGACTTGTTGGAGATGGTGCTATGTATTGGTATCTTCAAGAAATAATAATTTTGCCCCAATTTCAACGAAAAGGTATTGGTACAATGATTGTTAATCACTTAGTTGATTATGCAAGAGAAAATTCTACTACTGGAAAATTTACAACAATCGGAGGTGTTTCAGCCAAAGGAAAAGAACCATTTTATGAGAAAATAGGGTTTGAGGTTATCTCAAATGGGATTAAAAAGATGATAGAAATTAAATAAACAAAAAGTGTGGGGTAACTAAGTGATATTTATCACAAGATTTTCTTGTGTTTATATAGATATTTTCATGTAAAGGAGATGATGTGATATGAAAAATAATGGTAGTTGTATTCAAACACGGAGGGTGACTATAATTTAGCTCTCCGTAGACAATAAGGAGAGATTTATGAATATATTAAATTTTGAAAAAAAGCACGTTAAAGAAGCAATGGGAATTGCCCTTGCAAATTATAATGATGAGCGGCAATATGTAAAAGAATTGCCACAAGTGTGTGATATTCCTGGCTTATACGATTTTGCCGAAAATGGATTGGGTGTTGCTGCATTTGAAAATGAAAAGATGATAGGGTTCTTGTGCTGTTGTGAACCTTTTGACAATGCGTTTCGTGCCACCGATGTGAGAGGGATTTTTTCGCCTATGGGTGCAAATGCAGCCGTTTCTAAAAACCGCCCCCAAATTTATGCAGCCATGTATCAGGCGGCAGGAGAAAAATGGATAAAGACCGGGGCAGTTTCCCATGCAATCTGCTTATACGCTCATGATGAAGAACTTCAACAACAGTTTTTCCGTTATGGCTTCGGTTTACGCTGTTTAGATGCTATCCGTCCGATGGAATTGATTAATTGTGAATTTTGTGCCGGATATAATTTAGTTGAATTGTCAGAGGCAGAATATCATTTTATCTATCCGCTTCATTTAGCGTTATATCAACATTACCGAGAAAGCCCTTTCCTTATGAATCGTGAGTCCGAAACGCAAGAGGAGTTTGTGGCATCTTCAATGCAGGAAGGGGCACGTTACTTTGTGGCAAAGCAGAACGGAAAAATATGTGCGTTTGTAAAAATTTCGGTTCCCGGCGAAACGTTTGTTGCAATGGGCGACACATATCGTCATATCAGAGGTGCATATTGTCTGCCGGAACATAGGGGTAAGGGATTATATCAAAATTTACTGAACTTTACCATATCTGTGTTGAAAAGAGAAGGCTATACCAAACTTGGAGTGGATTTTGAAAGTTTTAATCCAACAGCTCGCGGATTTTGGTTAAAATATTTTACTGCATACACTAATAGTGTAGTTCGGAGGATTGATGAGCGAATTATACATTTGAGGTTATAAAAGTTCCCTCACTATTTATTGCTTTAGAGGCGGTAAGAGCAAATAGTTTTTCTTTATAGATATTCCTACATGGTGCTAGTGCTATATCCGGTTAGTTTCTAAACTATAACTGGATACAACCTGGCCAGCTTAATTCGTGCATCCTGCGTCTTAAACTGCCAGTTGATTTTTGCACATTCTGCATTACGCCTGATAGTCCATGTACGAACCTGCTGTTTAAAGCTTTCCAAATCTGGCAGCGGCTTCCCCAGAGCCTGACAGCTCATGATGCCGATTTCAATCTCTGCCATGTCCAGCCAGCTCCCATGTTTTGGCGTGTAATGCCATCCAAAGCGTTCTGCCAGCCTGCGTGCTTCTTCCGGCGGGAAGGCCTTATATAATGAAGCCGGAGAATGGGTATTTAGATTGTCGGTAACAAGGACTATTTTTTCCGTCCGTGGGTACAGGGTGTCGGAAGTATATTGGAGAATATCTGCAAAATCCAGTGCTGTGCGGGTCTGCGTCACAACCGTTTCCCTCCTGCCTGCCAGGGGTTCGGAAATCATGAATACATCAGCAACACCGTTACGGACATACACGGAATCTACTTTTTCAGGATGGCTCGGTTTGCAGGGGATGCGGGTTTCCTTTATAAGCTGTTTGTTCGTTTCATCTATACAGACGACAGGACGGAGGGGACAGTACGGGCGCTGGTATACCTCCAGCACGTCCTCCATCTTCGCCACGAATTCGGCGTCTGCTTCCGGAATGCACCATTCCTTTACGGGCCACGGCTTGATTTCGTTTTTTTCATGACCTCGCAGACGGTGGTGTCCGTAATGTAATCGACCACTTCCAGGCGGATCAGTTCATCCGCGATTGCCTGCATGGTCCAGCGCGATGCTCCTTCCGGCGGTTCCGAACAGGCTATGGCACATATCCGTGCCTCCACATCGCCGGTTACCTTGCGGCGGCGGTTTTCCTGCGCCTTCCGCCCAAGGGCTGCCTCCATCCCCTCCATGACGAACCGTTGCGCAATGCCTGCAATAGTGGTGCGGGAAGCTCCATATGCGTCTTTGATACGGTCATATGTCCATGCCTTGTTTTCAGGTTTTTGGTCCAGCTTCAAGTATCTGCGCATGCCTTATGCGGTAACCCTTTCCGCCTTTCTGTATTAAGGCTTTCAGTTCCTGGATTTCATCGTTTGTCAGCGTGACAATGTAGCGTGGCATATCTGCATCCTCCAATACCGTTTTTAATGGAGTATAGCGAATTTTTCCAGAACTGTAAAGTATCGTTACTAACCGGATGAAGCACTAGGTACTTGTTACAAAAGAACTGCCGTCATGGCAGTTCCTTTTCTTCCCTGGCGGCAGCCTGTGCATAAAGCATCAAATCCGCTTTAAATATACAGTTTTCATGGGAAATCATTAATTTCCCACCGTACTTCTTCAGCACGAACTCCACACTCTCCAGCCCAATCCCATGCCCCTCTTTCCTAACCTTTCTTGTCCGGAACCTCCCATTCTTATCCAGCTCCACCTGCCCATCATAGCTGTTATAAATGCTGATGTACAAAACATTCCTTTCATATCTCATTTGCAGATCCAGGTACTTCTCATCCGCCCCCTCTATACCCTCCGCCGCATTGTCCAGCAGGTTCCCCAGGATAATGTTCAAATCCGCCTCCGGCATGAACGGTTCTCCGGGTATCCCAACGGATAGTTGCGGTATGCATCCTGTATGCCTGCAGATCATGTCCAGTTTATAATTCAGCAGGCTGTCAACCCCCATATTTCCGGTTCTTACATACTCTTGTACCGTCCTGGGACATTCCGCCAGACTGTCGGCATATTCCCTGGCTTTCCCATATTCCCCCTTTTCCAGATAAGCGCCAAGCAGCAGCATATGATTTTTCATATCATGGCGGAGTATCCTGGCATGCTGCTGTGACTGCTGCAGGAGCTCTAGCTGTTTCGCATACATCTGGTTTTCCTGAAGCAGAGCCGCCCTGTGCATATCTTTCTTATAATTCTCAGCAATTTTATGGTATATATGGTATGTACTTATATTCACAATACAGATAATGCTTAAGGCTGTCATTGACAATTCGTAGGAACCCACTTCCTCAGTTATGATTTCAGCCAAAATCATACTTCCCACTGAAAGTATGCTGATGCTCACGTAGCCGTTTAAAGGAAACGCCGCATACCTGTGAAGGGAAAGCAGCTTTTCAATTAAAGCAACAAAAAACAGCTCCAATATCCCCGAGCGCAGACACCCAAGGGCTACGTTTTCCACAGGGCTACCCATTATACTGCTGATGACCCATACAATATCCTCCAGAACGATTACCGTCCCCATCACTGTAAGAGCTGCCAGCGCTTTTCTTTTCCAGCTCCCTTCATACAGGAAAAAGGCAAGTGTCATAAAGCCCAGCACAAAAGACAGGTTCGTAAGGCGGATTCCTGCGCCCAATACATAGGACAGGGAAGTGACCAGCCATACCCCGATATAGAAGGGAAGTGCTATATTCCATTCCCTGTGCCTTGGCACAAGAAATAATTCCATCCCCCGGACACAGGCATAAATACTCAATATATTGAAGATCATATTGAATATGGCATCAGATACTCCCATTTACTTTCTTCTCCCTATCCTTTCATGCAGAAGCTTCTCCTGCACAGCTTCCCTGAACGTGCGGCTGACAGGAAGCTTTACCCCATTGCCCAGGCAGACCTCCTTCATCCGGAATTCTGATACAAAGCTGACATTCACAATATATGACTTATGGATTCTCCAGAACTTATTTTCATCCAACTGCTGCGCCACATCGTCCATATTTCCATAGAATACCGCATTTTCCCCCTTATCTGTGACAATACTGACCTTTCTCCCCATACATTGGAAATATACGATTTCATGGCCTGCCACTCGGAACCTGCTGCGCCCAATTCCATATTCAAAAATATCTTTCCCTTTTTTCTTTTTTCCAAAGACACGGATAAACTCATCCATAACCCTTTCAATGTCCTGTCGTTTCACAGGCTTAAGCAAAAAATCCATGGGGCGGTTCCTGAAAAGCTGCAAGACATATCCCTCCAGCGCCGACACATATACAATCTGTGTGTTTTCGTTTGCCAAGTCAGCACGGAGCACTTCCCCAACCTTCACCCCATCCATGCTTCCACCAAACTCAATATCCAAAAAAATAATATCCAGAACCATCCCTTCCCTTAGGAATTTTAAATATTCCTCCCCATTTAAAAAAATAGAAATATCAAGAGAAATCCCTTCCTGGCGGGCATATTCCTGCAGATATTTTTCAGCCAGGTTTCCAAAAGCAATCTCATCATCACAAATTCCAATCCTATACATACCCCACCTCTTATCGCCTGCCTCCATCCAGATTGGAAACAAATTTAATTTCAACTTGCTTTTTCAAAAAGGCAAAGGTGCTAACCCTATGGTAAGCTATACTGTCCCAAATAACAAGCCCCTAAAGGGGAAATTCTGCTTACCGAATTAAGTAAATTTATGATGATTTTTATACAGCCCGCAAAAAGAAATCAGCGGAACAGGTTCTGACCGTAAAATAACCGGCTGAGCTGTAAAAAGCGTATTGTAAAATAAAACACATTATGATACTTGACAGTTGAAAGTTTGTACCACTAAGAAGCCAGAGAATCCCACTGTTCTTCTGGCTCTTCCTGAAGTCCCTGAATTATTTGCGTTATGCATAATTCGGGCTTTTGCGCCAAGAGGCAGAAAAAATGTTTCCGGAAATAGTGCATAAGGGTAGCTTCCGAAACCCTTCCCCTAGAAGGTGTCCTCTGGTAACGGATCTGGCCAGAACCAATCTTTCCAATATAATAAATGGAAAGGCTCTGTAACAGCCCCATTGCAATGCAGGACAATGCCATATGCATTTCGGTGGCACGTACAGCTTCCAGTATTTTTTTCCGGGACTTTTCATCTTTCACGCGTTCCAAGGGTGTCGAATCCCCTTTCTTCTGGTAATAATTCAGCTTTGGCATGTGCTTTGGCCAGAAGTGATAGCAGAACGCGCCAACCTGCTGCTTCAGTTCCCGGAAGGTGCATTCTATCTGGAACCGATAACTGTAAAGACGAATAATCGACAGAGGATCCAGTTCCAGGCTGGTGCTTGCCAGGATGCTCTGGATGCCATTCATTTCCACCAGTACAAAACGCAGTTCAGGTACAGCTTTTTCACTCCTCGCATACGGCGCCCTTCCTTTGGATGCTTTACCCCGTCACCCACAAGGACGTGGCAGTTCCCCTCCTTGTAGAGGGGAGCATACAGCCTGACAGCGGAGAACCAGCGTTTACGGATTCCCGCCAACGACCAGGAGGATGCCCTGAAAAAATGCAGCATGGAATCATAACAGCCTGAGCCTAGTGCAAGGCCACGCATGACAGAGGTAACCCTGAGTTTATCTGAACGAAGCATAAGCCCTATGGTAATACTTACAAACCAGTTGAACGCCGCTTTGCGTGAAAAACAGGATTCAAAGCAGCACAAAACATTTTCAATAAAATTTAGGATAATCGTATGGTCAGCCACCGAAATGTGTAGTGGTCAAGCGTTTTTGTAACATTTGTGGCTAAATTTTATTGGATTGTTGCCTAAAGGCTATCGGAACTGTCAGCCTTTATCAATGATGCTTCGCACCGCTACGCGGCTATGCCATTGACAAAACCTGCCATCTCCGATTTCGGACAGTCAAGCAATCCAATCAGAAGACCTGCTTCTGCCACACCTTAAGCTGCTGTCCGCGCCTCGTATGGTGTGCGGTAGCCGTTATAGCTGTGTGGGCGCACATGATTGTAGGTAACATAGGCGAATTCCTCCATGGTTTGGTACAATTCTTCCTCCATCCGAAATTCGTACAGATTTGTACATTCGTTCTTCAGCGTGTTGAAGTACCTCTCCATCGGCGCATTGTCATATGGATATCCGGCTTTGCCCATGCTCTGGATCACATGAGCAGATTCGCAGAACTCTATGAAAACTTTTGACGTATACTGGCTCCCCTGGTCACTGTGCAGGATCAGGCTGTCTTTTGCCAGGCGTTGGGATTCTAATGCTTTCTGTAACGTACGAATCGCAAGGTCGCTGGTGATATGACTGTCCGTTATGCTTGCCACCACGCTCCTGTCATGGAGGTCTATGATGGTACAGTTGTAGCACACATCCCCGTTTTTCAGGAACAGATATGTGAAATCCGTGCACCATTTCTGGTTGATAATTGAATAGGCTTTACACTTCCCAATAAAACCGCTATAATAATCTTAGTAGCAAATAATAGTTACTATTTAAAAGGCGGTGATACTATGGGGGTAATGGAAGAAATGAACAATGGTGAAATCATACAAAGAGGATTAGAAGATTTTGAAAAAGTTCAACGATACATGATAATAGCAAAAGAGGAAAATGCTACAAGAACATATGCAGCATTAAAAATACAATATATTTCTTTAAAAGCATTACTTAACAGTTTAGGTGTCAATATGGCAGAGATTGACATAATCAAAGAATAACAACTGAATATTAACTCATAACCAATGGTGTAAAGCCTATTTAATTATTAAGGGCTTTACACTTTTTTTATTTTAGGAGGTTATGGGATATTGAGCCGTCCCCGCCAGCATGGACATCTAAAACGAAAGGATTCTATCCGGTTCTTAGTTTCTCTTGATCTTTCCCACTTTTTTATCCGCTCAGGCTGACAGAATAAACTTTTCTGCCCCTTTTGTCCCTGTGCGGTTATTTATTCAAAAACAGCTATGCCGCTTTCAAATCTGCCTGATGCTGCTCGTAGTATTCTTCCGGTGTCAGATAACCATTTGCCCCATGTATACGTTTTCTGTTATAAAATATCCATATATACCCGGACACTGCCGCTTTTGCTTCTTCCCTGGTCCGGAAATGTTGCCCGTTCAGCCATTCCCGCTTTAGCTTCCCCCAGAAACTCCCCATCGGGGCATTGTCCCAGCAGTTCCCTTTCCGGCTCATACTGCTGACAAATCCATGCTCTTTTGCCAGTGCCGGATAATCCAGAGGGCAGTACTGGCTTCCCCTGTCCAGAGTGCAGGATACAGCCTTCCGTGCTCTGTGTATTCCGCCTTTGCCTTTGTTTGATTTCACTTTCCTGTAAGCCTTGTTTAGGTTGTCTTTCCGTAAAATCAGTTCCAGTAGATTGTCCGTCCAAAAGTCCGTGATGATGTCGTTGTTTTCAGTAATCCGCTGATAGACGGACACTCCTGCATACTCTTTCTGTTCCGCAGATACCATTTGCAGGTAGTCTTCCATATGAAGTTGTCTGTCCTTAAACCCATCTTTGGTTACATTCATTTACTCACATCTCCTAAAGTTCAGTCCTTCCCACCACGTTTGCAACCGTAGTGGTACTATGACCTCTGCTGACTTCTCGTGGTAAATCTTGTTTCAACCGCTCCCGCGAATGTTCTATCGCTTTGGATGCGTCCACGAGACCTCCCCGGGTACTCACACGCTCTTTCCCTCTTATACTCGCTCCATAACTACTAACTACAGTTCCGTGCAGTTATCGGACTTTGGTTTGTTTGGCAACCTTATCCCTGTATTTAGCCTCAAATGTAGCAAGCCAGAGTTTTGCCTAATCCTTTCTTCAGATTCCACCTCACGATGGACACCCTTGGCTTCGGCTGTATCCTTCCCACTGCCGGGCGGATTGGGGACTTTCACCCGTTAGAACGTGTGCCCACCGGGCACACCAAAAAAAAGAGCGCCGGATTTCTCCAGCGCCCATTGTTAATGTTATGCTTTTATTATATTTTGCTCAGCCTGTTTTTTCTTATGGGGCGCATCAGCAGGCTGGCCTCGTAGGAAGCGGTCCCCCCGGTACGCGCTATGCTGCCATAGATGTATGCCCTTGTATTTTCCTGCTGCTGGAACTTCCGTTTCCAGGCAGATTCCTCCAGCATCAGCAGGTATTCCGCCCGCCGCCGCCTTCTTGCCCTTTCCGCCTTCCATAGCTGGTGGAGTTCCTCCGGGGAAGGGCCCGGCCTTTCCTTTTTGCGGCAGCGGCGCAATGCCCCTTCCCTTTGCCCCTGGAAGAATAAGAAAGCTTTTTCCTGGGGGCTCCCCACTTCTTTATCCGCCAGAATGTCCCAAAAACAGGTGCTTTCATCCTCTGCCCCTTTGGCCTGTTGGCTGACACCGCCCCTATATGTTTCCGTTACTTTGCCTGTCCCTTCAAAATCCATTTCTACCTCCCTGCCGCATTCCCGGCTTCCATTTGCTGCCAGCTTCCCTGTTGGTGCCAGGGCTTTCTTTGCCTAATATATCGGCAGAATTTTGATATTTTCAGGCCAATGGATATGAAATCTGCCGGAAATGGAACGAAACGCCAAAGGGAGGGTTTTCTGGCTGTCCCTTACTTTGCCAGTTCCGCCTGCTTTGCCCTGGAGCTGATAGCCCCTTCCTTTAAAATAGGGCTGAGCTTTTTGTATACCAGTATTGTTATCAGGGACACGCTGCCACCCTTAAGGAGATTTAAAGGAGCCACCGCAAAAACCACCAGAGTTGTGACGCTGTTAATATGCCCGTTGACTGCAGTCCCCATGCCTATGATAGCGTCCAATGGCATGCCATAAAGCGTTGCAAATGTTGGCAGCAGGTAAACCGCATTAAACAAAGTGCCAAACACGGTCATGATGAGGGTTCCGGTACCGGAGGCCACAATGGCGTTTGCCTTGGTCTTTTTAAACAAATAGATAATGGATGCCGGGAGAATAAAGCTGCACCCAATGACAAAATTTGCCAAATCCCCCACGAACGCAGTACTGGTCCCCTTCATGAACAGCTTTAATAAAATCTTGCAGAACTCAATCATTACCCCTGCTACCGGGCCAAAAGCAAATGCCCCAACCAGCGCCGGGATTTCGCTGAAATCCAGCTCATAAAAGGAAGGCGCAAAAGGCACCGGAAATTCAAACAGCATCAATATTGCTGAGATTGCCGAAAATACGCCGATCATTGCAATTTTCCGGGTACCCAAAATTCTTTCACTTTGGCCGTTTTTCTTTTGGGCCATCTTTTCCGCCAGATAGGCAACCAGGAAAAGAGCCGCGGCTATCCCCACCGATACCAGTACAAATACTGCATTTTCAACTACATTTGTCCATAAACCATTATTCATTTTTCCATCCTCCTTAAAAATCTTCCGCCTTGCGGCGTTTGGCCTATGCCGGATTTTCAGAAAGGTTCTTCCTGTAAAGCAGTTAGGGCAATGGAGTAGGGGATGGCTTTTCCCCTACTCGCCGCGCGGGGCACACGTTGCATAAGCAACAATTTCATCTGTGCGCCCCTGGGCATAAAAAACCCCGGATGTCCTGTTGTACATCCGGGGCGCTGTCTGCTTTGGCATTTGGGCGCGGCGAAAGTATCTGCCGCCACGCTTAACCTGCTGTGCTAAAAAACACAGCTCTTTCTTCTCTCATCCAGACTATACTGTCGGTTTTGGAATTCCACCAAATCATGCGCTGTTTCCACGCGCTCGCAGACTTTACTGCCGGTCGGGAATTTCACCCAGCCCTGAAGAATTTCATTAACGTTTTATATTCACATTATAGTAAACTGTGGATAAACTGTCAACTTCTAATATTGACCAAAAAAAGAAGTCGTTTTTTGTGGAAACGTATGCGTATCCGTACATCTGCAACTTTCGAAATCAATTTTAGAGCATAAAAACAGGAATTGGCAGTGTTTTATATACCAATTCCTGTACGCATTTTATTCTTCGGGAATATCCAGAAGCAGCTTACGGCAGTAAGGGCAGAGCCAGCCCCCCAGCTTTGCGCCGCTCATGTAGCTTTTGGCAAGAAGGTATTCCTTCGGGTTCCTGCCTTCAGCGTTTTCCTCTTTCCAAAGAATATACCGTCCGGAAGTCATGTGTCCGGCACTCATTTCCTGATTGCAGAAAGGACATTTCATTGCGTACTCCCTCCTTCCAGGACCTGAGACCCGTTGGGACGGATGATTCCATCTTCAGAAGGGGGCGAAAAGGAAATGCGGTAACTGCTTTCCTTCGGCAGACCCGCCAGCGTTACTTTTTCCAGCTGTGAAACCTTGCCATCTGTAAAACGGAACAGAAGAAATTCGTCCTCACCTTCTGCCTTTGTGCCAAACAGGCCGCGCGGCATACCAAGGAAATAAATCATGAAATCCTCTGCTTCGTCATCCGCCGTACCAAGCATTTCCGTGATTTCGGCTTTTGTCAGCCCTGCAACGCTTGCGCGGTCAACAAAATCGCCCAGTATCGTCTGGCGGCTGTTGCCGGTATAGTTTTCCCAGCGTTCTTTGGTAAATTCTTCACGGTTTGATTTATACTGCCCGCCAACGAACAATATGACGATCAATATTACCAGAAGTACAGCGATTATGGTATCTTTTTTCTTCAACGAAACCCCTCCTGTCAGGAAATCCATTTGAATCCTTTGTAATACCGCAGAACAACTTTTCCGAGGATTTTATTTTTTTCTACAAACTGATTATCCCAGTAGCGCGAATCTACAGAACGGTTGCGGTTATCGCCCATCATGAAATAGCTGTCCTCCGGTACGGTATACGGTCCGAATTCGCCTTCTGTCCGTTCGAGGATATAAGGCTCGTCGAGTGTTTTGCCGTTAACGAGGACTTCGCCGTTCGTTACAGTGACAGTATCGCCCGGCGTGCCTATGATACGCTTGACATACAGAATTTTGCCTGTCGGGTCATCGGGATAGCGGAATACGATAACATCGCCCGCCTCCGGCTCGCTGAACCAATAGGAAGTACGCAGCGCAAGGATATGATCCCCCGTCATGATGGTATTTTCCATGGAACCTGTTGGCACTTCCGCATTTACAATCAGGAACGAATTGACTGCGCCTGCCAAAATTACGGCCAGCAGTATGGTTTTGATCCAGCTGATGGCCTCTTGTTTTATTTTGCCGCTCATCTTCCCATCTCCTAAATGACGATAAAAGTTTGTGGG
>OFGR01002314.1_pt1 | contig 12956 bp, 8 predicted proteins | sample 1521811 | NCBI WGS metagenome assembly OFGR01 (sample SAMEA3504098, study PRJEB24116) | mouse gut metagenome | biome: mouse gut; feature: mouse-associated habitat; material: faeces | place: Denmark | collected 2011
TGATGGCATCGGGAGCCGACAGGTCGTGGCACCACAGGAAACTCTGTCCCCTCAGCTCGATGCAGGAAGGGAAGAAGGAGAATATGGCAAAGAGTATCGGCATCTGCAGCAGCATCGGCAGACAGCCCGACATCGGGTTGACTCCGGCTTTCTGGTAGAGGACCATTGTCTTCTGCTGGCGGGTCATGGCATTCTCCGTGCCGGGATATTTGTCGTTGATGGCCTTGATGTCCGGACCGAGCACACGCATGAGAGCCTGGCTCTTGTAACTCTTGTAGGTGAGAGGGAAGAGCACGAGCTTGATGAAAATGGTCAGCAGCAGGATGATGATTCCATAGTTGGAGATGAATTTGCCGAGGAAATTGAACACGGGAATCACCACGCCGGTATTGATCCATCGGAATATGCTCCACCCCAGCGGTATAAGCTTGGTGAGATGAAGATCTTCATCAGGATACAAAGTATCATCGAGATCCGAGAGCAGCGGATAGAGGTTGGGGCCGAGGAAAATACTGAAATTCGCAGGATTCTCCGATGTCCAGTCATAGTCGTTGACCACTGCCTGCGCCTGCATGTTCTTCAGGTAGTCCGTGCCCTGGAGGGTGGTGGAATGGAAGTCGGCCGTATTGAAAGGGCGGTCGGCGATCACCACCGAAGAGAAGAACTGGTTCTTGAAGCCGATCCACTTGATCTTGGCCTTGCGCTCCTCGGTGTCGTTGCCGGATTCGGAAAGATTCTCGACCGAGCCTCCGGCATACTTGTAATAGAGCGCGGAATTACGCTCCTCGAACATCCGGCCCTGCTCCTGACGGTGGAGATCCTGCTGCCATGTGAAACCGAGATTACGGTTATTGCTCTGTACGACGGGAGCCATATTCTTCTGCACCACGCGCACCCTCACCACATAACTCTCGCCCTTGGGAAGCGTGTATTCTATTCCCCAGAAAGCGTCGGGGGCCACATCAAGCGCCATCAGCACAGTAGAATCGTTGAGTTGCCTCGGCGTGAAATAGAGCTGGGAAGTCTCCACCGGCGAAGGAAGCGGAATCTGGAAATTGAAAGTATTCTTGTCCCCTTCGAACAGCACCACCGGATTCTTCACCTTCTTGGTTTCGTCGGCACTGTACTCGGTGTCGTATTTCTTGAGTTGCGCCCTTGTGATGGAGCCGGACAGAGAGTTGAGCTGAAGGTCAAGCACATCGTTCTCGAGCCTTACGGTCTGCGGCGTCCCGGCCAGGAAGCGTGCGAACTTGCCGTACCGTCCGAGATTGACCGATGCCATTCTTACGGCTTCTATTGCCTTGCGCTGCTCCGAGACGCTCATTCTGGTTATGTCGCCGGCGGCCACCGCCGCCCAGTCAAGATCGCGGCCGTTCACCGTCACGGTACCGTAGACCGAATCTCCCCGCAAAGAGAGATTCATGCCGTCCTGATTGAGTGTATACACACGCGAGCTGTCGGCGAGGATCCTGACGTGGCCGTTGTCGGAAATGTTCTTCACGAGCCATTCGCGTTCCGCCGAGGTCAACGAATCCACCGATGTGGCTACGGGAGTCTGTACCGCGGTGTCGGGGTCCGGAGCATTGTCGGCCGGCTGCTCTTTCGGCGTGAGCCACATGAAGAGGGCAAACACCAGAAACATCAGCAACAGGCCGTTGAGAGTATTCTTGTCCATTGATTCCTTGTAGGTTGTTTAGAGTCTGTGGTTTATTGTCATAATGGGTTGTCTGTGAGCCGGCAATCCTTTGTCTGCCGGAGGTCGCAGGTATCACCCTGCACTGCAGCCTCCGGTCACAAAAAATGCCTTTGTCTCCACTCTGAAAATTTTTCTTACGAAATGCAAAGTTAGTGAGAAATCCCAACATTCGCAACGAATTTTTTTCAAAATGGAGACAATCAATGTCATTTACACAGTGTCTGCACAGTGCCGCCAGGGGTTATCCCCGAGGCTCCAGGAATTATTTCCTCACAATCACCGAGCCGGAACCCTGATGGGTGGCGAGCACAAGCACCTCGGCAATCTGCACATGGGCCGGCGCTTCGGCGGCGTAGAGGGCAACATCGGCTATGTCATCACCGGTGAGCGGCTTGATTCCTTTGTAGACGTTGTCGGCTCTGTCGTTGTCGCCGTGGAAGCGGGTACGGCTGAAATTGGTCTCCACAAGTCCGGGCTTTATATTGGTGACTCTCAGCGCGGTGTCGGCCACATCGATGCGGAGCCCGTCGGTGATTGTCTTCACCGCGGCCTTGGTGGCGCAGTATACGTTGCCGCCCGCCTAGACGGAGCCGATGTTGATGATTTGTCCGCAACCTCGCTTCACCATGCCCGGCACCACAAGACGCGTCATCGTGAGAAGTCCCTTCACATTGGTGTCGATCATCGTGTCCCAGTCCTCGAAATCCCCCTCGTACTCAGGCTCGAGACCGAGGGCAAGTCCCGCGTTGTTAACGAGCACGTCGATTTCTTTCCAGTCCTGCGGCAGACTTCTGACCGACATCTCGGCCAGCTTGCGGTCACGCACGTCGAACACAAGCACCAGACTCTCCGCTCCGGCATCGGCAAGCTCGGCCGACAATTCCGCGAGAGCATCGGCCCGACGCCCCGTAACTATCACCCTATAGCCTGCTTTACCGAATTTCAAGGCGCATGCACGGCCTATGCCGCTGGTGGCGCCGGTCACCATAACTGTCTTCTTCATGGTAGGGCGAAATAATATTTTTTTACAAATTTAACAATAATCGGCAATACAGTCAATGTTATTACTAAAAAGTACTCTATTATAATTGTTACCATGTGCCACATCCGCTTATGTCCTACCGCTCTTATAAAATGTCTTGCGGCAGCAATGACGCTGTCGCTCAGCGGATGCGTATATGATTATCCTCCGGAAGAATGTTTCATGACCGCATCGGTGGAGGTAAGGTTCGACTGGAGCCTGGCCGACGGCTCACCGCTCCCGGACGGAATGGGCGTGATGATGTATCCGGGAGTCAGTCCCGACTACTTCCGTTTCGACATGCCTCCTGAAGGGGCGGAGATATCGCTGAAAGGCAACACTTACTCGGTAATATCGTACAGCAATGACTCTTCAGACATATTGTTCCGGGACGACGACGGCTTCGGTCGTTTCAAGGCTGTGACAGCCTCGGCACAACTCTCCGACGGACGCGCCGAGATAGCCACGGGACTGCGACTGCCTGCGTCCGGATCCGAGCCCCCGCGTCCCCGCGGCGCGGAGTCGGAGCCGGTGCGCCGCGAACCCGACATGCTGTTCGCCGCCGCACGCGAGGGATTCACAGTCCCTCCCCCCTTGCAGACTGACGGCGCCCTCATTATGACGCTGCAGCCGCGCCCTATGACCGTCCGCTATTCCGTGACCGTCGATGAGGTGGAGAATATCATGTCGGTGGCCTCGGCAAGCATTGCCATATCCGGGCAGTCGGAGGGCATACTGCTTTCAGGACCGCAAAGACTGCCGCAGAAAGTGACGGTACCGGGTACTGTGGTCTCAGGCACCATCAACTCTCTCAGCGGAGAGATACTCACCTTCGGTGTGCCCGACGGCGAAGTGGCCACTACCCTTTCGCTTTATGTATGGCTCCGCGACGGGTCGAAGATGGCGTTTGAGTTCCCGGTGTCGGACCAGATAGAGCCGCACCGCAACGACACGCATATCAGCCTCCGTGTGAAAGGTGTCCGCCTCCCGCAGGTGTCCGCCGGATCAGGCACCGGAATGGAGGTGGATGTCGACGAATGGGAATCGGTGTTTATCGAACTTTCCACCTGACAACTCGTTTTTAATATACACAGGGACCTGACATCCCTGCTTTTACAATCATAACACACAATGACTATGAAAAACACTATCTCAAAAATAGGCATGCTCTCGGCAGCATTGCTGGTTTCTGCAGCCGGCCTCTCCTCATGCTCGAAAGATGACGACAACACACCCGACGTGCCCCGGCCCTCCAAAGAAGCGATATCATTCAATGTGACAGTACCCAAAGCCGCACGCGGAGTCACCACCACCTCTTCCATCAATGATTTCAGCGTATGGGCGTTCACCGGAAACGAGCTGTTCATGAATAATGTCAAGGTGAACCGCGAGGGTTCCGTCTGGAACTACTCGCCCACCATGTTCTGGCCGGCCGACAACGCGGAGGTCAATTTTTACTGCGTAAGCCCGACAATTCCGGGGAACGTCCTCACAGCTACGCCGACACCGGACATTCCAGGATTCATAAACAATACCGGCTCGGTCGATCTGCTGTATGCGGTAAACATGAAGCAGACAGCCGGAGAAACAGGACAGGTGAAAGTCAATTTCCGCCACGCGCTCTCCCAGGTGAGATTCCTTCTTAGCCGCAAGTCCGACCCGTCTGTCAATCCCATCAGAGTGGAGATCAACAAAGTGGAGCTGGTGAACATCGCCTCGAAGGGTGATTTTCAGATGCCCCGCGCCACCACTTCCGCCGTCACCACGGATCGTGGAGAATGGACAAATCTCGGAAACATCCAGAACGTCACCCTCTACGACGGCAAGAGCAAGACCCTTACCGACACCCCTACAGAATACAACACTCCGGGTTATATCTTCTCTATCCCGCAGGAGCTTCTTGCTTCTGTCCGACAAGGGAACAGCTTCAACGGCGCATGGCTGAGCGTGAGATGTTCCATATATGATGACGTTTCCGGCGTGAGACTCTGGCCCTCGACCACCGACCTCGGCTACGAGAACGGCTTCGCACTCCTTTATTTCCCGCTTAACGCCGATGACTCCCGTTATCCCGAATGGGAACCCGGAAAGGCCTACAGCTATGGCATCTCCATCGGTGTGCCGCAGGGAAGTTCCGCAATCGATTTCGATGTCACCGTGGATGAATACGGAGATTTCCTGCAATAACCGGTCTGCATATCCACTCTCTTAAAGAAGCTTATGAAACCTCTGTTATCAATATCGTTGACCCTGGCCACACTGCTGATGTGCCAGGGTTGCGATGTTTCGGAAGAAAATATCCCCGACGCACCTGATTCAGGGGCATATATTGATTTCGCGGTCGCAGGGGAAGATGATGACTCTATGACCCGGGCCACGACCACCACTCTAAATATCAACAACTTCAAGGTCTCGGCATACGCTCAGGACGCCTACGGAACCTACCATACGCTGATGGACCAGGTGACCGTACGGCGTACAGGCCAGAATTCCTGGACCTATTCACCCAAGGTGAACTGGCCGGGAGTTCCGGTGGATTTCTTTGCGGTCAGCCCGGCCTCCGTCAAGGTGGACAACAATGCCTGGTCGAACCACACCATCAACTACTCGATCGGCACCGGCGACAGAGACCTGCTTGTTGCGGTGCGAATGCGCGCGGAACAGAAGTCCGGCCCGCTCAAGCTGAACTTCCGGCATGCCCTGACACGGATAAACATCAGCCTGCAGACAGACAGGCGCGATGTCCGCATCGAAGTGCGCAATGTGACACTTCACGGCGCGCCCGACCATGGCCTTTTCACTTTCCCGACAGCATCCACCACTCCCGGAACCGACCCCGGTGAAATCTTCAGCCAATGGGAGACCCAAAGCACGACCAAGAGCGAGGCAGACATGACGTTCTTCCAGTCTTCCGCAGACTTGCCGCATACTCTGTCGGACAAGCAATGGGAGGCGTATTCCGCCGGTAAGTTCATGATACCTTTCGACCTCACGCCGTTTGAAGCCGGCACCTCCCTTAATGGCACTTACATTGCCGTGGCATGCCGCTACGTCGACGCGGCAAGCGGCGAAACCGTATGGCCGGACAACTCCACCCCCCTGCCGCTCCGCTGGCACATCGACCACGGCTATGGCCTTGCGGTATTTCCGCTCGCCGATACCACCCCCGACTCCCGCTGGCTTCCAGGCCGCTACTACCACTATACGCTTACTCTATCGGACTTTCCCGCCCTTCCTTAACGGATGTTAAGAACAAAAAAGAATCAACGCACTCCAATACTATGATTCTTTGAGCGTCACACCACAATCCACGTTACACATCTTGCTTCTCAGACGACTTCTTGCTGATCTCAGAGAACCAGGGGATATACCCATGATCCTGCAAACGGAATCATTGTCAAAACTCATTTCCGAAAGTATCAGCAGAAGTCTGTTTCCCCGGGAAAGAGACCGATAGGTGGCGCTTGCCCTTTTCCTGAAATCAGGATCCACTATGTCATAATAGCTGAAGAAACTGTCGAAGTCCGCTTTAGTCCACAACTGTATATTTCCTCCCGCGTTAAGACAGTCGAACAATTCCTTTCCCCGGGCCGCCTTCCTGGTCTTGCTCTCCTCGATATCGACAAGCTCTTTTTTCAGACGCGACATATCCTTTTTCAACCGGCTGCTGTCGGTTTCCAGATCATCAATGCGGTTCTTGTAATCCTCCTTTACAGCATCCGCATGCCGGGATCCGGCTATAATTACAATGATGATGGCCGCCGCGCCCAGAATAACGCATATCAGTACCGCCACAGCCACACGTGAATTCCGCCGGGCCTTCTCCATCGACATCCTGTGATCATAATCAAGCTGTAGCACATTTGCTTTTCTGGCCTTACGTTCGAGCTGCAGACTGTCATTAAGAAAATCGGCTCTCGTGGAGTTGTCTCCCGATTCCTTATATTTACCCGCCTCATAAAGGATTCTGGCCATGGCGCCGCGCAACTCCGCCTCTCCCGCGGCATCCGCGGCGGCAAGGGCATTCCGCCATATATTCATGGCGGAAGCTGTGTCGCCCCTGTTGAAATAAATCTTAGCCAACAGATTACTGTTGGCCACTATGGGTTCTGTCTTATACGACTGCCTTATATATTCCTCTCCTTTGACGGAATCTCCGAGCATCTGATAATAAAATCCCACGTTAGAAAGGTTCTGTACGCGGGCATAACGCGGCATATACGGAATCAATGGTTCCACAGCACTTATATAATGCATAAGGCTGTCGCGATTTCCGAGCCGAGAATACAGGCAGGCCAGATGGTTGTATGCGAAAGAAAGCTGCACATTGTCCCGCATGGCAATCGCAGAAGCCAGCTCCTTGCGGGCATACATAAGTCCAAGAGAATCATTGGCCACAGCATAGTTCAAGGCGGTAAGGGCAGCATACACCTTGTTGTGCATGTACTTGTCCGTTATGTACTCAAGCAGATGTTCGGCCTGCTTCAATCTTATGGCCGCACCTTCGAGATCATTATTGGAAAAACGTATCATCCCGGCATAGAGCGTGGCAAGACATTGGCGGTCCTTATCACCGTTCTTTACGAAATAGCGGGCGGTCTCATACAGCAGAGAGTCGGAAGCATAGGAATGCCCCTGCTTGAAAGACGCCTGCGCCAACAGCAATATATAACAGGCATAGTCATTGCTGTTCATTTTTTCAGGTTCTGACCGGTCAAGGATCGCCATGGCGGAATCAGCCATTTCATGCCGCAGCAGGCGTTCTGCCTCCATAAGATCCCTGTCATAGCCACCGGTACAGCTTGCCGGAACAGTCATTGACAAGAAAACCGTGATCAGTATCAGTATATGGAAGACAATCTTCATACGCAAGCTGATATAGCCGGAGTAATCATTATTTTTTTAAGTGGCATTTAAAAATTACTTACCTCACAAATTTAATAAAAAACATGTCGGATTGCAAGGACTAAAATATCATGGTTTAATATTTTTTTGCAAGAAGCGTTGCAAAATAAAAACTTATTGGCAGCAGCAAATACAATAAATCAATCATAATCAATCAAATAGTCAAAACCTCAATGCAACATGTCCTAAATGAAGCATTGCAAAATCAAATATCAAAATTTAAATTTGTGGCAGTAATCCTAAAATCCAACAACTATGAACAGAGCTATCAGCACATTTATGTTCTCGGCTGCAATTCTGTCAAAGAGCATGATATCTTCCGCGGCGGATCTGCCCGGAAGTCTTCCGCCCAGCAATTTCACCTCTCCCCCGCAAACGGCAAAATCCGCCAACGCTCCCTCGCCCGCACCTTTGATGAAAGTGAAAGGCGGTCCTGAGTTGTGGGGAGTAGTGGAATACGCGAAATCATGGGATGAGTTGCCGGAAGAGGAACGCCCGTACGGCGTATATTCTTTCCTCATGTCTCAGCCCACAGACCAGACAAAAAAATTTCATCTCGGGATCAACACGCCCAATGGAGGCGGTGTATATGTAGGCGATGAATTCCGGTTTGTCAATTTCGGAATAATGTACGACACCCAGGTTGTGACATACTATTACAGATATGACATCAACACATGGGAGCAGATAGGATACCCTCAGTTCGGGATGGATGCCGGCTGTATAGCCACAGACCTGACTTTTGACCAGACCACTGGAAATGTCTATGGATATTTCTATAATCCTCTCGACATGGAGGCAAATATGAATTTCGGAACAATCACGTATGGGGATTATGGCGTTTCCGTGAATAAAATCGCCGAAGAGCAGGCGACAGTGATCGGCCTTACCACTGATACGGAAGGGGTGCTTTACGCGCTGACCTCTGACGGAGGATTCCATAAAGTAGACAAGACCACAGGCGCAAAGACTCTTGTGGATTATACCGGAGTGCCTTCATCCACCTTCCGCCAGAGCATGGCATACGATGCCAGAAGCGGCAAAATCTATTGGACTGCATTCATCCAGGCTGATCAGGACGAATTCATTTCAGAACTCTATGAGATCAACCCGGCCGACGCCGTTACAAAAAAGATAGCGGTTCTGGACGACTCGCAGGAGATAACCTGTCTTTATATTCCGGCACCAGCCGCGGATGACAGCGCTCCTGCCGCACCGTCAGGTCTTGCACTGGATTTCAAAGGCGGAGATCTGTCCGGGACAGTTTCCTTCACTCTTCCTTCCGAAACATACGGCGGCAATGTATTGTCAGGCTCACTTTCTTATGAAGTCTTCGCCAACGGAAAATCCGTGGCATCTGGCAATGCCGGAGCCGGAACGGAAGTAAAGGCGATTGTGGATGTCCCTGAAGGAATGACGGAATTCCATGTAGTGGCATCCAATGCCGCGGGTGCCGGCGCCAGCTCGGAAAAGGTGAACCGGTTCATCGGATTTGACACGCCGGGAATGCCCGTCGGTCTCGCCATCGACTTTGACCGCTCCACCGGAAAAGTATCGCTGGAATGGGAAGCTCCTGAATCCACTCTGTACGGCGGATATCTTGACGAACCCAATCTCCGGTACGATGTGGTGCGTTATCCGGGAGGAGTGAAAGTGGCAGACAAAACATTCCTGAACATGTTCTCCGAAACCGTGTCGTGTGACGAACTCGCATCATACTACTATACGGTATGCGCAGTGAACCACGACAAGACCGGCGAAGCCGCAGGCACCGAAAAAGTAACTGTCGGAGAGGCCTTCAACGTGCCTTTCGACGATGATTTCTCCACACAGGACTATTATGGTCTGTACGATGTGGCGGACGTGGCCGGAGACGATGTCACGTGGAAAGAGGCAATGAACAGTTTTTCTATTTTCTATCATTGGACAAACCCTCTTGACGACTGGCTGTTCACTCCTCCGGTAAGACTTGACGCCGGCGTGACCTACAGTTTCACTGTCGGTCTTCGCGGCGGGTCGTCGTACGATGAAGAGAGTTTCGAGATCGGATTTGGAAACGGTGTGGATCCTGCCTCATACTCCATAGTTCTTGAGGAAACCAAAGTCAAATCGTCGAATTATTCCGACTACAGATGTTCCGTCACCCCGGAAAGGAGTGGAATATACCGTTTCGGAATACACGCCACAAGCCAACCTTACCGAGGAGGGATGTATGTGAACCATATATCGGTTGATACCGAATACACAGGAGGCAGTCCGGAACTTGTCGGAAATCTTCAGATAAAAGCCGGAGAAAACGGCCTGCCTGAAGCCACCCTGTCTTTCAATGCGCCGGACAAGACTCGCGATGGCGATGAACTTACCTCAATAAGCCGCATTGAGATATCAAGAGAAGGCAAGGTGATCAATACGGTGGAATCGCCGGCTCCCGGTTCGAAGCAATCGTTCACAGAAAAAGACATTCCCGACGGAACAGCCGTCTACAGAATAGTCGCATACAACGAAGCCGGCAAGGGTGCCATAGCGGAAGCAAGTATATATGTCGGTATGGATATCCCGGATGCAGTGACCGGATTGAAGCTGTCTGACACCGGAAACAACCGTCTTGCCCTAAGCTGGGACGCCGTGGACGCCACCGGAATACATGAAGGATTCGTAGACACCGAAAATGTGGTCTATACCATCTACGCTCCTGACGGAACGGAAATAGACAAAGTGACCGGATCTACCTCCTGGAACGATCCGCAGACTCTCACCGACGGACAGCCCGGCCTTGCATATTACAAAGTTGCAGCTTCCACATCCGCAGGAGAAAGCGAGCCTTGTGAATCCAATTACATGGCCATAGGCACACCGGCCACACTTCCTGTGAAAGAATCGTTTGCCAACAGCACAACTGCCGGCGGACTGTGGTGGGCATACGGAAAAATGCCGTTCAATGCGTTCGGATTCTCCACAGAAAGCAGCGATCACGACGGAGGCTCCATGCGATGGTACGCCGTAGAAGATGACGACTGGTCATATTTCGCTTCGGGACGCATTGCAGCCAAGGGTTCCGCCAGGGCAATCCTTTTCTTCGACTATAAGTATAACCCGGGAACACAGATGAAATTCAAAGTATGTGCCGATCAGGGACAGAAAGGCGATGTGACTCTCGCTACTTTCGACGCAATGTCTGACACAGACAGCGACACCGGCTGGCGCAGGGCTGTGGTGGAAATCCCCAAGGAGATTGCGGAATCGGATTATTTTGTGCTCCGGTTCCATGCCGAGGGAGACCGCTTCCTGCTTCCCGGTTATGAACCCAACGCTCTCCTCATCGACAATATAGAGCTGAGGGATGTCCCCGACAACGATGTGGCCGTACGTCTCGAATCGCCGGCTTACGCCACAGGGGGCGAAACAATAACGGCACGAGTATATATTGACAATCTGGGATTCAACCCCGTGACCGATCTGACAGTGGAACTCATTGCAGATGGAGAGACTGTTGACTCCAGGGACATCGACATACCTTTTGACAGTTCCGCCGAAGTTCTGCTTGACTTCACGGCTCCGGTCAACAAGAGCCGGGAAGTGACTCTTGTCTCCAGAGCGGAGCTGTCCGGCGACGACGCCGCTGCCGACAATTCCGACGAGATCACAATAACTGTGGCCGATCCATTCATGCCGAAGGTGAACGACCTTAAAGCCGAAGGAGAGGATATCGTGACTCTGACATGGAATGCACCGGAAGATCTGCGCCGCCACATCACCGAGACATTTGATTCCTACACGCCCTGGGATTATGAAAACGCAGGCGCCTGGAGCATGTATGACGGCGACGGAGTGGAGACAAACGTCTATACCGGCATGCATTACCCCAATATCGGCAAGAAACTCGCATGGATAGTCTTCAACAGGGATCATGCCGGGATGTTTGCTTCTCAGGAAGAGATCTTTAGTCCGCTGTCAGGAAACCAGTGCATGCTCGCGGTGGCCACCCTGCACGAATACGGAAAGGGAATCGAATGCGAGGACTGGCTTATAACTCCCCGGCTTTCCGGCGACGAACAGGAGATAGAGTTCGATATAAAATCGCTTACCGACTATGAGGAGGACTTCGCCGTCTACATCACATCAGCAGAGAGCGCGGACGTGTCTGAATTGCGTGGCGGCAGACTCGCCTTTGAGAAATTCGGCGTGGGAAACCAGTGGAGGCATTATAAATACTCCCTCCCGGCAGGAACCACGTATGCGGCTCTGGTATACACTTCCAATCTTTCCGGCGTGATGGTTGACAATTTCGTCTATGATGCACCGGCGTTGCCGGTCAAGGGATACGTGATCTACCGTAACGGGGAGAAGATCGCCTCTGTCGGAGCTGGCTGGAAATCATTCGTGGACACGGACGCGACTGACAATAAGGGAGTCTATGCGGTGTCCGTCCTGTATGAGGATGGAGAGTCCGGACTTTCCAACGAAGCCCGCGTGGACCTGTCAGGCATTGACGATGTAAGCCGCCTTGATGAAGACAGCCGCATATATGCTGTCGACGGTATATATCTTGGCAAAGGCCGGGAGGCATTTGAGAAACTCCCCGCCGGGATCTACATGATAGGCGGAAAGAAAACAGTCAAGAGACGGAACTGATAAAAACCGGGAATCCGGCATAAGAAGGCCGTGTCGTTCAGGATGAGCGGCACGGCCATTTTTATTTCAGTAGATTTTGCCGTAAGAGGCACGGTCGAGTGAGCGGTAGCCTATCGCTTCGGCTATATGCCGGCTTTGGACGGGAGCGCCGGCGAGTTCCGCCGCTTTTTCAGGCGTGAGGTCCCAGTTGGCGGCGGAAGCGTAGTCAAGGTCCGCTATGGTGCGGGCAACGCGCAGGATGCGGTCGAAGGCGCGCGCACTCATGTTGAGACGCGTCATGCGCTCGCGAAGCTTCTCAAGGCCTTCGTCATCGGGCCACGCGTACTTGCGGAGCAGACGCGATCCTATCTGTGCATTGCAATAGACTCCTTTCTCATCCTTGTAGCGGGCTTCCTGAATGGCACGCGCCGCCATGACACGCCTGCGTATTTCCGCCGACGGCTCCGCGGGCTGCGTGGAGGCCATGTCATCGAAATCCACCGGCTCGATCTCGCACTGGATGTCGATACGGTCGAGCAGAGGCCCTGAAATCCTGTTCATGTATTTCGACACTGCCCCAGGCGGACAGGTGCAAGGTCTGGAGGGATGACCGTAATATCCGCAGGGGCAGGGATTCATCGAGGCCACAAGCATGAAGCTCGCGGGATAGTTCACAGTGTATCTGGCGCGCGACACCGTGATAAGCCGGTCCTCGATCGGCTG
>OFGR01002315.1_pt1 | contig 12954 bp, 14 predicted proteins | sample 1521811 | NCBI WGS metagenome assembly OFGR01 (sample SAMEA3504098, study PRJEB24116) | mouse gut metagenome | biome: mouse gut; feature: mouse-associated habitat; material: faeces | place: Denmark | collected 2011
CCTGAATGCCGCCCTGCTTGTCACAGGGCATGACGCATTCTCCGGCGATCCACTGGCCGGACTCGTGCAGGAGGGTGGTACGCACGTGGGCCTTGCCGTCGTCGCGGGGCAGCATGACCTGCGTGACCGCCAGCCCGTGCTTGGGCAGGACCTTGCGGATAGCTTCGTAGACCGCCGAAAGATCGGCGTAGCGGTTACGCAGATGCGGGTTTTCCGCGTTCTTGGCGGCGGGTTCGAGTTCCGCCTGCGCCGCGGCGAGGGCCTTGGCTATTTCATTGATTTGTTCGCTTTGCGTCTGGCACATGAGTGTCTCCTCTCACCGGCCTTCGCCGGGAACGTTTCCTCCTCCGACTTCAGAGACGGCGGAGGATTTTTCTTGCTGGAGGCCGAAAGGATGTCCGCGTTCCCTTGCGGGGCAGGCGGAACTTTCCTTTATATCATTGATGCTTATATACAAGGAAGCGCCGCCGCAGGGGTGCCGGAGGGCTGTTCAAAGCCGCCGCCTGCGCGGGGCACCCTCGCGGCCTTTTTCGTACCGCTCCCGTCTTCGTCCCTCTTAAAATATGTATTATTCCAGAAAATGCAAGTTGAATTTTCTGGATATATACATATACACAGCTCGTAAAAAAAGCCGCCGTTTCCTCTCGGAAGGGGAGAGGGGACGGCGGGTGCCTCGGGCCGGGTTTTCCGCCCACAGCCCTGTTTAGGGGAACGCTATTTTCCGCTTACATCCGACCATGCCCAGACCACGCGGCCTACGATGGCGCGGTTCCAGTCGTTCTCGAAATCGTCCCGCATGGAATAGATTTCCGGCGGATTGGCGGCGGCGTTGTCCGAGTAGTAGACAAGGCGGTAGTCGCGCCGGGCGGACTGCTTTTCCGTGGCCACCCGTTTGACCTTGCCCGCGCCTTCGGGGTCCATCACCAGCATGATGCGGCCGGCGAAGTTCTGCACGTCCTTGTCCTGACGGTCGACGAGCACAATGTCCCCGGGATTGAGGGTAGGGGACATGGAGGTGGAATGCCTGCCGATTTTGACGGCGATGAGATCACGTCGCGACTGGATGGCCTTTTGCCAGCGCCAGACGAGAAACCATGCCAGCAATTCGCCCTGCGGGATGAGGCCCGGGCCCGCCCCGACTTCCTCGACCAGCGGCACGGCGAGATAATCCTCCATCTCGGGCGGTTCCTGTCCCGCCCCCGCGGGGACGGTTTTGGCGTCCACAAAGCAGACGTCCCGGGCGCAGGGAGAGCGCGAGGGCAGGGTGACGGTGGCCCCGAGGTGATCGAGGATGCGCGCTACGGTGTTCAGATTGAGGGAGGCCTGTTTGCCGTGCAGCCACTTGTGCACGCTGGCGTAGTCGGCCCCGGCTTCGGTCACCACCTTATTAAGGCTTTTTCCCGAACCCGTCGCATTCTCCAGAATCGTTTTAATGTCGTTGATGATGCCCATATTTCCTCGCTTGCCATGTCTGAAACAGGATAGGGGATTTTCCCCCAAGGGGCAAGCGGGACTATGGAGAAAACCACAAGAGGAGAGAGAAGGCTACGGGCCACATCCCGCGCTGCAAAGAAACGGGACCGCGGAAAGCGCGGCTTTCCTGCGGTCCCGTGTGAAGAAGAGGGGCGCTTACTTGATTTTGGGGCGGATGACGGAGACCGAACAGTGGGCCGTCTTGACCACGTCCGTTGCCACGGAACCGAAGAAAAGCCGGTTGAAGCCGATTTTGCCGTGTGCGCCGATGACGATGAAATCAGCGTCGATGTTATCGGCGTATTTGACGATTTCCTCGGAAACCTTGCCCATCAGGAACACTTGCTCTACCGCCTGATCCGGGAAATGGACGGCCAGAAAAGCGTTCATTTTTTCCTGCAGGGCGGGCTGGGGAGAAACTCGGTTGGGCAGGCTTTCCCCGGAAAGGTAGTTGGACTCGTAGACCGTCTCCGACGGAATGACATAGACAATGGAAAGCGAAGCGCCGGTGAGGGAGACGGTCATCTTCACATGTTCAATGGCCGGATGCGGCTCATCTTCCAAATCGACAGCGTAGACTACTTTTTTGATTTCCATAGCAATGCCTCCAGGATTGCCGAAACGGTTTCCGATGCCTTTACAATGCCTATTCCTGCGTTTCTGTCAAGAGGAGAGGTCGATTGTGCGTGCAGGCAAGAGTCCGGGCTGTCAGGGATGCAGTGAGCTTCCGCCGGACCATCGGGGAGAGAGGCCTCCTGGGGACGGAGGAGGTTTTCTGCCGGAGAAGGGTCGCTCTTTTTTGCCTGAGATTTACGGCGGCGGCCGTGAGTCGGCCTTGTCCTTGCGGGGCGGGTTACGTATGATGCGGCAAGGCGAGCTTCTCCCCGGCGCGGGCCGGACGGAGGGCGAGGCGCGGCCCGCGCGAATGCGTCCCGATCAAGGGAGGCCGTTGCCGTATCGGGAAATGCAAGGAGAAGGACATGTCCGCAAAGAAAAGTGATTTCGGTCTGATCATCAAACTGCTGGCGGCTCTTGCCATCGGCGCGGTTGTGGGGCGCGTGGCCAACGTGCAGGTCATGGACGCGGTAGGCTCCGTGAAATACGCGCTGGGCCAGATCATTTTTTATGCCGTTCCGCTGGTCATCGTCGGTTTCATCGCCCCGGCCATCGCCCGCTTGGGGCAGAATGCCAGCCGGATGCTGCTGACGGCAGTGGCGCTGGCCTATCTTTCGTCGGTCGGGGCGGCGGCGTTTTCAGCCCTGTCCGGTTATCTCATCATCCCGCATCTTTCCGTGCCCACGCAGGTGGAAAATCTGCTCGATCTGCCGAAGCCGTCCTTTGTGCTCGACATCCCTCCGCTCATGTCCGTCATGAGCGCCCTTGTCACGGCCCTGCTCATCGGTCTGGCCACAAGCTGGACCAAGGCCGAGACCATCAACAAGATTCTCAACGAGCTTGAAGGCATCATGACCAGCGTGGTGCAGCGCGTCATCATCCCTCTCCTGCCTTTCTTCGTGGGCGCCACCTTCTGCGAACTCTCCTATGAGGGCCGCCTCACGGTGCAGCTTCCCATCTTCCTCAAGATCATCGGCATCGTCATCATCGGCCATTACATCTGGCTCGCGGTCCTGTACGTCATCGGCGGCATCCTTTCCGGTCGCAATCCGTGGCAGGTAGTGCGCTATTATCTGCCCGCCTATCTGACCGCCGTCGGCACCATGTCGAGTGCGGCGACGCTGCCCGTGGCCCTCTCGTGCGCGCGGCGTTCTCCGGTTCTCAGCCGCACGATGACCGAATTCATGATTCCGCTCGGGGCCACCGTGCACCTGTGCGGATCGGTGTTGACCGAAACCTTTTTCGTCATGACCATCAGTCTGATGCTCTACGGCGCTTTGCCGTCCGTGGGTACGATGGCCCTCTTTATTGTGCTTTTCGGCATCTTCGCGGTGGGCGCGCCGGGCGTGCCCGGCGGCACGGTCATGGCCTCGCTCGGCTTGGTGGTGAGCGTGCTGCATTTCGATCCCGCGGGCGTGGCCCTGCTGCTGGCGATCTTCGCCTTGCAGGACAGTTTCGGCACAGCCTGCAACGTGACGGGCGACGGTGCGCTGGCGCTCATGCTGGAAGGCATCTTCAACCGTAACAGCCAGCTTGACGGTCGGTACGGAACGGGGGCCTGAGGCCCGCGCAGAGAAAAAAGGAGGAGCGTATGCCGTGGATTGTCCTTGCCGTGGTGCTCTGCGTTCTGGTGTGGTACTGGCCGCGGCATACGCTGGCTGGCGTCGCGGCGCTGGCCGTGCTCGGCGTAGGGGTTGCGGCGGCGCTGTGGGGCTATTCGGCCTATCGGGAGCATGAGAAAAATCTTGTCGCCATCCGGGTGGAGCCGCCGGGCGGCGTAGCCAGCGAAAGCGGCCGTCCCTGTGCGGAAAACGAACTCCTCCTTGCCGTATCCAACGGAACGGACAAGGTCGTGGTCGGCGTGCGGTACAGCCTTTCCGCCTTTCGGCAAGGGAGGAGTTCCAATCTCGCCAAGGGCAACTGGGCCGATGACGATCATATCGTTGTCCCTCACGAAACGGTGTCCTTCTGCCGTGTCCGGCCCGAGCTTGTCCGCGACAGCGGTAGCGGCCCCTTGACGTGGAAGGCGTCCCTCATCAACGTCCGTTTTGCGGATTAGCGCGTCTCTCCGCTCTCCTGCGAGGCTCAATTCTCCTGGAGATGCGCAGGAAGACCGCTTCTTTCGGGGATATTGAAGCACTACACTGAAAAGAGAAGGTTTTTCAGCGAGAAAACACGCTGGGAGCTTCGTTTGAAGAAAAGGCCGGAGTTACGTCTCCGGCCTTTTCGCGTAAGGGCGGGCGTCCCCTTGGCGCGCGCCCGTCACGGTCCAGATGTTGCGGGGAGGCGCGTCACTTGCTGACGGCGGGGGCGTCAAGGTCGGCCTTGATGTTTTCCGTTACGGGAAGCTGGCGATGGTGCTTGAGATAGTCCTTCTGGGCCTGTTCCCGTTTGTTGATGTAATCCTGCCGGGCCTCCCGGACTTCCTTGTGGTAGGTCTTCAGGTCATCCATGCGGCGTTCTTCAAAGCTCTTCCGGTCGTTGGCGTCGTCTCCCGCCAGTTCGTCGACGGTTTCCTTCATGTCGCGCTTCAGGTCCTGGTAGCCGTGCTTGACGGATTCCGTGAAGGAGGAGTCGGCCACGAACTGTCCTGTCGGGGAGGCGTGGGCGGCAGAGAGGGGCAGGAAGGCGAGGCCAGCGAGAAGCACGCAGCTTTTTATCATCATCTCATTGTATTTCATAATGATCTCCAGAGTTGAAATTGAAGGGAAAACTGACTGTACCTCACCATTGGGAAAAGGCAATCGGCTGAGAGCAAAGAATCATTCGCGCTGCCCCGCGCGGGAAGGGGAAGCCCTTGACAAGTGAGAAAACGGACCCATGGTAGAAGAAAGGAGATTTGAGATGTCACAGAAAGTCAAAACATGGGAATCGCATGTTCCCGGTTGCTTTGGTGGATCGGATCACATCTTCGCGGGGCATCCAGCCGAAGAGAAACGGGCCAAGGAGCTGCGGAAAGTCTGTTCCGAGCAGCGTATTGCGATGGAAGACGTCGCCAAGGCCATTGAGCGTTTCCTCAAATCCAAAAAGGCGGGCGATGCCCTTGTGCAGGCGCAGATCGAACGCGCCCGGAAATTTTTGAAACTGGCCTGATTTCCCTTTCCTTTTCACCGGGACGCCGCGCCTTCGGGCCCTCGCCCCGGGCCTTTTCCGAACGCCGACAGAAGTGTTCCTGTGGGCGCTTTTTTTATGCCTGCGTGTTTTCTTTTGGCTGGAAAAGGCCCTTTCCATGTTCATCTTGTCCCAATGCAGGGGCTTGCGCCGCCGACTGTAACGCCGATGTTGCGGCAACACGGTCTTCTGTCTGAGAGCCGTGTCCTTCAAGCTCCTTCCTTTTGTCGCGCTCTTTCCTTTTCGTCTTTTTATGCGCCCTTTTTCACTATACCTTTTTCGCGAGGGGGCATTGACACGGCTGTATCCTTCCCGTAGCCTTTCAATACCTTTATACCGTGCGGTTTGTCTTTCTTCGTGAGGAGCTTTCCGGAAGAGATGTCTTGGGGCGGCATCCCGCCGGAGAGAACGTCCTGATGGCGTACAGCGCCGGACAGGAAGGCGGGGCAAGGCTTTTCCCGCCGCATGGGGAGGATTTCGGACCATTTTTGATCCACGCTCGGACGGCGTTCGGCGTCGCCCGTCGAAAAGGAGAAGCGTATGCGTTTTGCCATTGGTCTGGGAAAAGAGGATGTAGAGGCGCGGCTGGAACGGCAGGGGATTTCCCGGCGAGACTTTCTGAAATATTGTAGCGTCGTCGCCGTAACGATGGGCATGGGGCCGGGTTTTGCCGAGCAGGTGGCGCAGGCGCTGACCATGCCGCGGCGTCCTTCGGTCGTCTATCTGCACGCCGCCGAGTGCACGGGCTGTTCGGAAGCGCTTCTGCGCACCGGGCAGCCCTTTATTGATGAGCTTATTCTCGACACCATTTCGCTCGATTACCACGAGACCATCATGGCCGCCGCGGGCGAAGCCGCCGAAGCCGCTCTGGAGAAGGCGGTCGCCTCCCCCGAAGGCTTCATCTGCGTGGTGGAAGGGGCTATTCCTACGGCCAATGACGGCAAATACGGCTAAATCGCCGGGCATACCATGCTCGACATCTGCGGGCGCATCCTTCCCAAGGCCAAAGCGGTGGTGGCCTACGGCACCTGCGCGGCTTTCGGAGGCGTGCAGGCCGCCAGGCCCAATCCCACCAACGCGATGGGCGTCAACGAGTGTTTCGGCGCGAAGGGCGTCAAGGCCATCAACATTCCCGGCTGCCCGCCCAACCCGATCAATCTGGTCGGCGCGCTCGTCGCCTTCCTGCGTGGCGACAAGATCGAGCTGGACGCCCACAATCGGCCCCTCATGTTTTACGGCACGAGCGTCCATGACCAGTGCGAGCGCCGTGAGCATTTTGAAAACGGCGAGTTCGCGCCTTCCTTCGATTCCGAAGAGGCGCGCAAGGGCTGGTGTCTCTTTGAATTGGGCTGCAAGGGGCCGGACACCATGAACAATTGTCCGAAGGTCAAGTTCAACGGCACCAACTGGCCCGTTGGCGCGGGGCACCCCTGCATCGGCTGCAGCGAACCCGGTTTCTGGGACAAGATGTCACCGTTCTATGAAAATTAGAGGATGCACCCATGAGCGAAGTCAGAAAAACGCCCCAGAGCTCCTATAGCGGTCCCGTTGTCGTCGATCCCCTCACCCGTATTGAAGGCCATCTGCGCATTGAAGTGGAAGTGCGCGGGGGCCGGGTCACGGAAGCGCGCAGTTGCGGTACCCTCTTCCGCGGCCTTGAAAAGATTCTGGTGGGCCGCGATCCCCGTGACGTGCAGCACTTCACGCAGCGTACCTGCGGCGTGTGCACCTATACTCACGCGCTGGCCTCCACCCGCGCGCTCGAAGACGCCATCAAGGTGGAAATCCCTAAAAACGCCACCTACATCCGCAACCTTGTTCTGGGGATGCAGTATCTCCACGACCATATCGTGCATTTCTACCATCTGCACGCGCTCGACTTCGTGGACGTGACCGCCGCGCTTCAGGCCGATCCCGCGAAGGCCGCCAAGCTCTGCGCCTCCATTTCGCCGCGCCCGGTCAAGGCGGACGATTTCAAGGCCGTGCAGACGAAGCTGAAGGCCTTTGTGGAAAGCGGGCAGCTCGGGCCCTTTACCAACGCCTATTTCCTCGGCGGCCACCCGGCCTACTATCTGGACCCGGAAGCCAACCTCATCGCCACCGCGCACTATCTCGAAGCCTTGCGCCTGCAGGTCAAGGCGGCGCGGGCCATGGCCGTCTTCGGCGCGAAGAACCCCCATACGCAGTTCCTCGTGGCGGGCGGCGTCACCTGCTATGAAAGCCTCACCCCCGAACGTATTGCCGAATTTGAAGGCTTGTACCGGGAAGTCAACGATTTCGTGAGTCAGGTCTATATTCCCGATCTGCTCCTTGTGGGCGGTGCCTACAAGGACTGGGCCAAGATCGGCGGCACGGCCAACTTCATGACCTTTGGGGAATTCCCCGGCGACGAGCGCAACCTCGAAAGCCGCTGGTTCAAGCCGGGCGTCCTTTTCGACCGCAAGCTCGAAGTCCTGCCTTTCGATCCGGGCAAGATTGAGGAGCACGTCCGCCATAGCTGGTATGAGGGAAAGACGGCGAAGCCCTTCGAGGGCGTGACCGAGCCCAAGTTTACCTTCATGGGGGACAAGGACCGCTACTCATGGATGAAGGCCCCCCGCTACGATGGGCGCGCCGTGGAAACGGGGCCCCTCGCGCAGGTGCTGGTGGCCTATCTTAAGGGCAACGCCGAAGTGGTGCCGCTGGTGGATACGCTCCTGAGCACCTTGTCGCTGACGCCCGCCGATCTCTTCTCGACGCTGGGCCGCACCGCCGCGCGCGGCATCGAAACGGCGGTCATCGCCAAGAAGACCGGAGAAATGCTGCAAGCCTACAAGGACAATGTGGCCTCCGGCGACAAGAAGATCGTGGAAAACTGCGAAGTCCCGGACAAGGGCGAAGGCGCGGGTTTCGTCAACGCGCCGCGCGGCGGCCTCTCGCACTGGCTCGTCATCGAAAACAAGAAGGTCGCCAACTTCCAGCTTGTCGTTCCGTCCACATGGAACCTCGGCCCGCGTTGCTCGAAGGGCATCCCGAGTGCCGTGGAGGAGGCGCTGGTCAATACGCCCATCGCTGATCCCAAGCGCCCGGTGGAAATCCTGCGTACAGTCCATTCCTTCGATCCCTGCATCGCCTGCGCCGTGCACGTCATCGACGGCAGGACCAATGAAGTCGGCACCTTCCGCATCCTGTAAAACGCGAAAAGGAGAACGGTTATGGCTGAGCGGGCGCTCGTGCTTGGAGTAGGCAACATCCTGTTCTCCGATGAGGGCATCGGCGTGCGTACCGTTGAGCGCCTGCAACGGTACGCCGCCCTGCCGGACAACGTGGTCCTGATGGACGGGGGCACGCTTGGCATCCGCCTCATGGACGCCATCATGGACTGCGATGTCCTTGTCGTCGTGGATGCCGTGCTCGGCGGCGGAGAACCCGGCACCATCTATCGGCTGGAAGGGGAGGGCTTGCGCCAGAGCATGAGCTTCCGCGATTCCATGCACCAGACGGATTTGCTGGACACGCTCATCTACTGCGAGCTCGCGGGGCACAGGCCGGAGGCCGTGGTCATCGGCATGGAGCCCGCCGACTACCGGACGATGGACACGGCGCTCACGCCTGTCTGTGCGGCAAGGCTGCCTCAATTGGCCGAAAAGGTGCTGGAAGAACTGCGCGCCCGCGGCGTACTTGGCTGAGGGCGGCGGAAAGGAGCGTTTTACCGCCGCAAAAGGAATGTTTTCCCTTGGACGCAAAAAAGGAAGGCAAATTGCCTTCCTTTTTAAATCTCTGGCTGGGCTACGTGGACTTGAACCACGATTAACGGGACCAGAATCCGTCGTCCTGCCAATTGAACGATAGCCCAACAACGTGGGAATGTTTCTCGCAAAAAAGCGGACGGAAGTCAAGCCCCGCCGGGCAAAACGTTTCCCGCCGCCAGGGTGCGTATGGGAAAAGCCCGGTGTGCAGGTCCATGTTTCCGCGTTTTTTATGGGGCCGCGCTGACGGCTTCAAACGCCGAGGAGGGAGCCCGAGGGGAGTTATTTGCGGCGCGAGGAAATATATTTGCCCACGACGATGCCGATCAGTACGGCGCAGAGAAAGGAGATGAAGGGACCGATGACGTCCATAGGCGTACCTCGTTTGGTTGAAGGGAAGGCTAGGAGCGCCCGGGTACTGCAACAGGCGTACGGTTTTCGCGCGCAAGGCCGTTGAGCACGGGCACCAGATAGAGATAAAGGGCATAGGGCAGGCATTCCATGCCGACCCCGAGCGTGGCGCAGGGCACGCTGCACGCGATGCTCCACGGGACAAGCGCGGCGATGAGGATGACGCTGTTCTCCAGATGGATCGCGCGTTCCTGCCGCGTGGTGGCGAGCAGGCGGCACAGTTGATCCGTAAGGATGGTGGCCAGCGTCTGGTTGCAGCTTATGGCCGAAACAGGGATGCTCACCGCCGCCGTCGCCCGGAAGACGCCCCATTTGTCCGCCATGCGCCGGATGCCTTCTTCAAAACCGCGCAGAAGGCCCGTTGCATCGAAGATGCCCGCATAGGAGGAAGAAAGGAGGACGATGCCCGCCACCATCCGCATGGAAAGGATGCCGCCCCCGGCGAGCATTTCCGCGCCTTCCGGCGGGCGATAGCCCCACAGCAGACAGGACAGCAGGTCGGAAGGGGGCATATCTTGCAGGAAAAGGCAGACGCCGCAGCCCGCGAGGATGCTGCACGTCATGGCGCGTTTCACCTCCACGCGGAAAAGGCTCAACGCGACGATGGCCGCGGCGGGCAGGAGCGCCCATCCGCTGAGGCGGAACCATGCGTCAAGCTGGCCTGCCACCCCGCTGTCCACGCAGGCGGCGGCCCCGCTCGGCGACAAAAGCTTATAGCCGAGGCCCGCCAGCAGGAAAGGCGTGACCCCGGTCCGCCACATGCGCCGGATATTGTCGTAAATATTGGTATTGGTAAGGGCGCACACCAGCGCCGCGCTTGAGGACATGGGCGAGCAGCGATCCCCCACGTAAATGCCGCTCATGATGGCCCCGGCGGTCAGGCCTTCGTGCAGCCCCGCCGTGCGGGCGAGGAGCATAAAGATGACCCCAAGGGTGCTCACGGTGCCGAAAGAGGTCCCCAGAAGCAGGCTCATCAGGCTGCACAGGATGAAGACGGAAAGGTAGAAGGAAGCGGGATCGACCCACGGGAGCGTATCCCGGATGATCAGCGGGATCGTCCCGGCGGCGCGCCAGATGGCGGTCAGCATCCCGATAAGGCAGAAAATGAGGAGGATATTGCTTACCTTGCGGACGCCCGTGAGGAGCATGGTACCCACGGCACGGGGGGCATGGCCCAGATGCAGCGCGTAGGCCGAAAAGCAGAGCAGCCCGAGCAGCAGCGCCCACAGGATGGTGGCTCCCGTGAGGACACATGCCGTCAGGCCTGCGAGAAAAATGCCCAGCACCGCGCCTTTCATGCGTCTTTTCCTCCCCGGTGCCTTCTCAAGGCGGAGTGCTTGTTTTCATGCTCCCCACCTTTTGTCAAGATGTCCGGTGGAGGGCTCGCCGGGGGGGATGGGAGGATGGAGGCACAGGGAGGGGGCTTGAGGGCCTCTTGGCCGAAACGACAAGGCGATAACGAAGGCTTCGGGACCGGGATTGCCTGCGCTTCACCGTTCCCGCAAGGAGGGAACAAAAAAATCCTTCTGGCCTTTCGCTCTCCATACGCGGGGAAGACGAAGCGCACGGCTTTTTCTCGGCAGCACACCGAGGGGAACTCGCTTCCCCTTCGGCGCGCCGCCTTTCGCGGGGCCGCCTTCCTGTCCGGATTCAGCCGGGCGGGGTACAGGTATTCAACATCAGTCATCCCCGCCCGTGAGAGCCTTCGGCGTGGAAAACGTTTGCCGTTCCTGGCCGTGCGCCGTCTCAGCGGAGTTGGCTGTCCTTGCTGCCCCGGCGGTTGTAGAGGCTTACGGCCTTTTGCTCCTTGTCGGCTTCTTCCTGACAGGCAAGGCAGAGCCGGACGCCCGGCATGGCCTTGCGCCGTGCTTCGGGAATGGCCTCACCGCACTCCTCGCAAAAATGCAGGCTTTCGCCTTTGGGCAGGCAGCGCCGCGCCCGCGCCACTTCGTCGTTGATGGAGTCCTGAATTTGCTCGTGAACGGCTCCATCGCTGGTCCAGCCGCTAGCCATGTCCGTTTCTCCTTCCCGTGAAGGGCATCTTTTTTTCCTGAAAAAACACCTTGTTGTTACAATATAGGTCTTGCTGCGGGAATGTCCATTGCCGTGCCTTTACCATCTTCCGTCTCGCGGCGAGCGGTGTGACGGGGATCACAGCCCCGGCGGGCCGGAGGGCATAGGGTCGCCTGAAAGCTCCAGTCACCGGGAGGGATCATGAATCGAACGACCGCCTTGCGTCCGCCGGAGTCTCCGCTTCCCACTACGGAGGATATTTTCCGCAGTATGAAGGAAATGGAAGCCTACGTCGACATCACGATGGAAGATTTTCAGGCCCTGTACAACCATGCGGGCCGCCTCGCCCGCCATCGGCTGCTGTTTTCCGTGACGGCGGCGGACGTCATGCATTCGCCCACGCTATGCGTGCGGGAAAGCGATCCGGTTTCCCATGTCGTGGCTTTTCTGGAGCGCCACGGCATTTCCGGCGCGCCGGTGCTGGACGGGCGGGGCGGGCTGGCCGGAATCGTCTCGGAAAGGGATATCCTCCGCCTGTGCGGGGACGGCGTGGAAACGCCCATGCACCTTTTGGGCGTTCTGCTTCGCGGGACCTGCCGTCTGCCGGACAAGCTCAAGGAGGCTGTTGCGGCGATCATGACGCGGGAGGTGCGCACGGCTTCCCCCGCTACGCCGCTGGCCGAACTGGTGGCGCTTATGCGGCGGTACGGGATCAACCGTCTTCCCGTTCTTGATGAGGCGGGAAAGACCGTCGGCATCGTCTCGCGCACGGACCTTGTAAACACGTTGGGGAAATGCTGATGCACATGCTTCTGATGAAGATGAGGGGAGGGCAACAATCGCCGCCCCGGGCCGGAGGCAAAGAAATCCTGTGGGCGTGGCTTGGGAGTTGCCTGAGCATTGCGGCCATCGCCCTTTTGGAAAGGCACGCGACGGGAAACTACGGCTTCCCTCTCTTGATAGGCTCCTTTGGTGCGTCGGCGGTGCTGGCTTTTGGGGCGATCCGCAGCCCGCTGGCGCAGCCCCGCAACCTCGTGGGCGGGCATTTCCTCTCCGCGCTGGTGGGCGTATCGTGCTACCTGCTGTTTTCGGGCACGCTGTGGCTCGCTTCCTGCCTTGCCGTGGCGACGGCCATCGCGCTCATGCACCTGACCAAAACCCTCCACCCTCCGGGTGGAGCCACGGCACTCATCGCCGTGACCGGCGGAGAGGGTATCCATCAGCTCGGATATTGGTATGCCTTCGTGCCTTGTCTGGCGGGGGCGGCGCTGATGCTTGGCATTGCCCTTATTGTCAACAACATTCCCCGCGAGTCACGTTATCCTTTGTTCTGGTGGTAGCGGGCGCTCCCCGGCCCTTCTTCAATGATCGCAAAAGCCGTTTTTCCACACGGCTGATCTGACAAAGAAAAGCGAAGGCGCGGGCGCATCACGCCGAATCGTTTTCCTTTTGCGAGGTTTCCCTTCGGCAAAGGTGGTTTTTCAGCATGGAGGAGGGCCGTCCTCACACCGCGAGATGCGTAAGCATGAGGACGACTTACTCTAGGAACTGTCTCCAAATAAGTTCTAGACTTTTTGTCCTTCTGTTGGTTTGCTGTTTTGCA
>OFGR01002319.1_pt1 | contig 12925 bp, 11 predicted proteins | sample 1521811 | NCBI WGS metagenome assembly OFGR01 (sample SAMEA3504098, study PRJEB24116) | mouse gut metagenome | biome: mouse gut; feature: mouse-associated habitat; material: faeces | place: Denmark | collected 2011
AAATATATTATCATCATATTTGTTTTCTTTCATCTGAATTCCCCTCGTTTAAAAAGTTATTTATCTCCGTTGCAATTTTTTTCACTTCTTTATAAAGCTTCTCAGTCATATCGTAGCATTCAAAAAGTGAAAGAGCGAGTACTTCAAAAATATGATTAACCCTTTCGGCATAATTTTCAGGTTTATATTCAAAAGTTTCAAGCAGTTTTATAGCTTTCTTTTCGTTAATGCAATAAGCATTATTACATGCAAATAGTACTTGATTTAAGCATGAAATAATACGAAAAACATGGCCTGCAATATAATATTTATCCTCTGCTCCCGCATTTGCTTTTACAAACATTAAAGAGAACTCTGCTTCAAATAAAAAAAAGTTTATCAAGCTCTTCTTTAGAGCACCAGGGTAAATTTCCGCCTGATTTTTTAATTCGCATAAGCTTTCATTTTTAGCATATTGTATCTTGCTGATAGCCAATTCTCCACGATACATAGCACTTATATAACCATGGGGATGCCCGGTCTGATAATTTGCAGTAACAATTCCTTGCTCCGTATCCTTGATTATTTGTTCCACCCGTTTTATATCACGTAAAATCAGATCAACATGATACCCGTTCATAACTAACCATCCGCCGCCATTGATCCAATCACCCCACGCTCCGGGAGGTACAACAAGGTTGTTTCTATTCTCATCATCCAACTCTGTAGCAATTTGGTTAATCGCTGTCAGGTCAAATGATTCTTGATTGTAATAAATTCCGATATCTATATCAGAATCCTCTGTATGGGTACCTTTTGCACGGGATCCCCCTAATACGATGCCTTCTATATAAGGCAAAGAGGATAATTTTTCTGTCACTGATTGAATAATATTATATATCACACGAACACACTCCTTTATTTTGCATCTAATTTTCTAATCTCAGTTATCATTGGGCAAACTATTGCAATGCAAATAATTAAAATACCTGATAGTAAAAACCAATGATTTACACCGATTCTATCAGCAATACTATGTGGAAGGCAATCACGAAGCAATTATTCCAAATATTGTATCATATTCAACTTGACAAATCTACCATTTCGTGATAGTACCACAAAAAGTAGGGCATCCAGCACAATTGCCAGATGCCCCTTTCGGTTCGTGTTTCTACATATTAAATAGTAATCTCAATCCCACCCCGGAAGATTACCGTGCTGCTTTTCTCATCTATGCGGATGTGATCCACCAAACCGCCCCACAGTTCTTCCCGGAATTCTGTCTGCTTTCCCGTCAAATCTTCCAGCTTGTTGATGAAGTTCGTGAGAATTTCCCTCGTGTCATTCTTCTCTTGGATGATAGTCTCCAGTTCCAAAAAGCGTCTGTGCTTTTCACCATACAGGGTGCGGAGCTTCTCTTCTTTCTCTGCCTGCTCCGTCTGATCCAAAGCGACACTTGCATTCTTCCGGATGAGATTCGCAAGGTTCTCTGCGATAATTCTCAGTTCCTGCTCCAGCCGTTCCTGTTTTAATCCGCAGACTAACGACTCTCAAATCCACTATAGCATTTCCATTGGAACGTTTTTTCGTTCTAAAAGTATTTATCTGCTATATTTCAGCCTATACAGAAACTATAAACCAACTTCTCGTTCTATAGAACTAATTAATTGCCATAACAAAAAAGGCTCTGCACTATGGCGAGAAACCATAATACAGAGCCCTGATAATGTTTACATCATATTTGCATAGTCGAGGGAAATCCAGCCGTTCCGCTTATCCGCATAGGACTTCAGAAGTCCCCACTTGGATGCACCTGGACCATCTGCAACCTCAATGATGGTGAATACACCCTTTCTGGTAAACACTCCTGCAGTGCCATAGTTCGTTCCTGGGCCCCTGCGGATGTTCAGATCATCAATGGATACCTTTACACAGAAAGGCACCGCCACTTCATTTTTGCCTACCGGATACACAGCCTTGCCGTTAGGGTCGTAGACCGTATAGCCCGGATTCTTATTGACGCATTTCTTTGCATTCGCCAGAACCTTGTAAGCCCCCAATTGACTCTTTGCTTCATCCCAGGACTTACGAACCCTGTAGTAGCTGTCCGTGCTTTCTGCTTTGACATCATACTGAGTCAGTTTCCACCTCTCGATGATGTTGCAAAGCTTGTCCACATAAGTAAGGCTCGTAGCATAACCACCATCCTTGATGATCTGCACTGCCTTCTTATAATCCGTACACCCTTTCAGCCCATCATATCGAAACTTGCTACCCTTCTTCGCTCCAAGCAGATAAGCACTGTGGTCTGCAATGGAATCCTCCACACATCCATATCTTCTGAAATCAGCCGTAACCGTTACATAGCTTCCATCAGCCTTCTGCTCCTGTGTCTTCTTGGTATAAACAGAGCTGCCATCCCAAGTAGAAACACCCCAGGTATTCCCCGAAAGTGACTTCTTCATACCAAAGCAGTTATTGGCTCCCTGCGCAAGTTCGCTCTTCCCATAACCACTCTCCAAAATAAACTGCGCCATAGAAACAGATGCCAGAATTCCCGACTTCTTTTGGTCAGCTGAAAACAATGCACCAATCTTTGCAATCACCTGTGCCTCCGTCAGATTCTGGAACTCTCTTGCCTGCATCCCTGATGGAATCGCTTCTGTTTCTCCACCGCTAAGTCTCGCTGTAACCTTCGCAGCCAAATCTCCAGGCCTTGCGTAAAGCCAGTTTCCCGGACAGCTCTTATTGGCAAACCAGCGATGCACGGTAATGAGCATCTCATCCTCCTTTGGCTGATAGCTCAAAGACTTGTCCTTATCTCCAAACCAAAGCAGCTTCTTCTTGCCATTTCTCTGGCAGATATCCACGCACAAGTCAATCAGCCTGTCATAGACCACCTCATTCATGGCATACGGCTCCATCTTACTGGAAGCGCACTCAATGGTAACCGCTCTTTGGTCATTCTCGTTGCTGGATGTACACCAAGAACGATTCTTCTCTTCCACATACAGTCCAATTCTGCCATCCTTATCAATGCCATAATTAGAAGAGGCCTGGGTGGATGGTCTGTGAAACCAATCCCCCAAGCCTTCTGCAGTACACTGTCCTACAACACAGTGCGGCGATATCCTGTCAATTCTCTTTGTTCTTAAGCCTGAATGATTTGGACTAAGCAGTGTAAACTCCACTAAAGAACTATTCGTAAATCCCATAATCACTCACCATCCTTATCCTCTTCACTGCGATCATGCAACTGCTCCAGCACCTTCTTGAGTTTCTCCGGAATCGGCAATCCCAAATGTCCTGCATTTTCCAGCAAAGAAATCCCCTCATTGCTGAGATAGAAAAAGATCACCGCCGTTCTCAAAATAGAACCATTCCCGATGACCTGCACATCCAACACATTTGCAATTCCTACCAGCATAAAGATAAGTACCTTTCTGCAAATCCCCTTGAATCCAACCTCAGAAGAAAGCTTCTTATCGGAAATCGCACACATAATTCCCGTGATGTAATCCGCCACCACAAATAAAAGTAATGCCAGAATCAAACCGTCACACCCTCCCAGGAAATAGCCAAGCCAGCCCCCCATCCCGGTAAACACAAGCTGCACCATACTCCAAAACTCTTTCATATCCTCTCATCCTCCTTAAAATGTATATAGAAAAAGCAGCTGCCCATCTTAGAGCAACTGCCTCATCCCAAAATTCTATCCCTATCAGCTGGCCTCTTCCGTCAGTTCATAGGTAATCTTCATCGTCTTATCCGTAGTCTTCACCACGGCAGTACTCAGATTGTTTATACTGGCCAGATACGGTGTCAACAGAAAGCACATCCTGTAATCTGAGCCATAATTACCGCCCCAGCCAAAGCAGAATTCCTTGTACTGAAAAAGCGGCGTACCCAGATTCAGAAGTCTTGTACTTCCAACCGTCTGCACCACCGTATCATCCGGCTTAATCTGGTAATCCCATCCGATAATCAGGTCATTTACCATAAACAGATAATTCGCACAGGTACCGGAACCGGTCTGCGATTTTCCCTCTGATGTAAATCCAAAGGGAATCAATGTCACATCCGTGGAATTACTGAGATTGATTTTATAAATGCCTGTATCATCATAAGCAGCAAGATATAAATATCCATTCCGGATAACACCTCTCACAGATCTCTGGGCATAGGTATCCACCTTAAAGCTTCCAATCGCCTTAAGGCAGGCATTGGACAGTGTCCATATTCCTTCTGTCATGGTGTAATCATCCTTCTTAATTTTCACCCAGTACATCTTGGCATCCCCGGAAGAATTCGCCTGATTGGCAAATCCATACCAGTACCCGTCATGCCCGTCCAGAAAATCTCCATAAGGTGTATAGCTTCCGAGGAACTTAAAGGTACTGCAGGGAATGACCTTCTCTTCCAGCAAGTCATTCGTCGTATCATTCAGCCTGTCATTCAGTCCCAGCGTAAACACCGGAAGTCTTCGCTTATGGATAATCACAGAGCTGTCCTGGAACCGCATGCTGATCAGGATATTGTTCTCAAAATCCACCTCCACCACGCTGAACAGCTCTGCAAGCTCCTCCACTGTCTGCGTTTCCAGTCTGGTCTCCATAATCTGGTAAAAGGCAGCTTTGGAATTCTCCATGCTGCCATAAGCAGCCACACCGCCCTGCTTGGAAGTCAGTGCTACCGCAGCAATAGTTCCATTTCCCTGGCTTGGTGTAAACTCCCACACAAAACGATACCCATTATCAAGTGGCTTACTCTCTGTCAGATTCATACTTCCCCTTGCCACGTCCGCTGTCGCATTGACATCGTTGGATGCATATGCCACCGGGAGCTTTGCAGTGGATGGATAAATATTGTCCGCATCCTCTGTCAATGCTTCCGAATAAAGCAGTATGCCCCCAATCATGTTAGGGCAGATGGGAAGCAGGTTATCATTCCAGAGCAGATGCGTATCATACTCCCCGGCCACAGAATAAAAAATACCCATAGGATTCAATCCCAGGATATGATTTACCGCATTCGTCACCATATTTTCTTCCTGTACTCTTTCCACCACTTCCCCGGTGGCATCATCGATCATCTCGATGACCATGTTTCCTTTCAGCTTCATCCTTACCTACCTTTCCACCGGCATTGCAAACGCGCCGATTCCAAATCTTCCATGAACCACATCACTATAAGTTCTCTTTACAAGCTCATCAATCTTCCAGGTGATATTCTCATCAACAGCAGCCATCCGAAGGACACCACCGACTTTTACTTTCTTAATGGTTTCCTCTATCTTAATCTCACCATCCCAGGCTTCCCCGGCACCCATTGACTGACCCATAATCGCAGCAAGACAGTCACCGGTATCCACCGTAACGGTTCCACCTGTTGCCCTGGCATATACATTGAAAATGTTTCTGTAATTCGCCACTAAATTCTCGATGGGATAATACAGCATGATGGAATGCATTCCGGAATGCCAGGTCTCTTCCGGCTGATGAATCTCAATGATGCTGTCATTGAATTCAAAGGTAAAATGTACCACCACCTGCCCGTCTTCCTTCCAGACCACAGGCAGTTCCACAGATAATGTCTGTTCTTTTGTCTTGCCAATCACAACAGGCTCCTCCGCTGCAACAGCACTATCCGAACTTCCACCGGTTTCATCCACAACATCAGTCCCCGCAGCATCGCTATCAGTTGTTCCACTATCCGTAGTTTCCTCATTACCTGCAGTACCCTCTGCCAAAACTTCTTCCACTTCCACCGAAGGAATCGCCACATCCCCTCTTGCAACCACAGACCTTTCCACCTGCTCAGCATTTACTCCCACAATCACAGACCCAAAGAACTGCGCCATAACCGCTTCATTCGGTGCAAACTCGATGGAAATAATCTTCACATCACTCTCGCCAACCGTAAAAGAGCTGGCATTGGTAAAGGTATGAATACCAATCTTGCCAGATTCCTTGTTATCGATGATCTGATTTAAGAGTCCTGAAATATTCTTGTCATTCTTTGACTTGGCATGTGCCAGTCTCGGATTCTTGCCAACACCCTTCAGCGTATGCTTCCCGCCAATCTTACACTGCATGGAAGTAATGGCGGATATCCTGTTTTCGTCTGCCTGTCCACCCTTAAACCGGATCACATCTCCCAAGTCCAAAGCGGGATTTCCTATTGTTTCCGAATCAAATGGCACATAATCCACGACCGCCAGGTCATTCAGGATGTTCATACACAGCTGCTCTCTTGTTTCTTTCAGACCAAACTGCAACAGCGGATTCACACCCAGATTCATTGTCAGCCCATCATCCGGATCCAGATGATAATACTCTGCCGTTTCCGTTTTCATGTTGGTAGAAGAAACCGCTGTGTACCTTGTGATAAAATCGGAAAAGCTGCTTGTAAAGCGGTGCTTTGTTTCCAGTTCCATCACCGCCTCATTGCCATACTTCCTCAGCTCCAGCTTGCCCTCTCGGTTGATACAGAAAAACCCACCAAGAACCTGCCCCACATAGTAGAGCACATCCCGGTAGGTCTCAATATCATTCTCCGTAAAAATGGAAAGCAGTTCTGTTCCATTGGGCATCGCTTCATAATCAGCCTGACTCTGTGCCATTTCCACCTTACAGGCCTTGCAGCACAGGCTCACAAAATCATACACCGTGCCGATGGTTTCAAATCCATTGAAGCTTTTATCAAACCGGAGCATAAAATCATAGGCTTTCAGCTCCAACGTCTTGATATTGCGGTTAGCCTCCGACACCTCAAAGATTCCCATTGGAATCTCTTCAAATGTGCCATCCGACAGTCTCAGATGATAGAACAATTCCACCAGAGCATCTTCCAAAGTATATCTGTCAATGTCAGATAAAAGCGTAATCCCCATCTCTGCTGCATACACCGTACCAAGCTCAATCTCAGTAGAGCCGCAGCATTGACTGGAAATATAGCCACTTCCCTTTACGATATCATCCGCTCCAAACTCATACGTGACACCCTTCGTTGTCGTAATCCTTCCCGACCAAAAATACCTTCTTGTGTTCTCCTGCACCGCCTGCAGGAATGCTTCACTTACTGGGTACACGAAAACACCTCCTCCCTGAAATAAAAAGAGAGCCAGTTTCCCGACTCTCTGAATGAACAAATCTATTTCAATTATTGTTCATTATCACAGTAGATCTGAATCGCATTGTCAACAAATATAGCAGTTCCTTCCCCACCATATTCATCGATATTCTTTGTAAAATCACCACCTCCAGAATACATCTTACCTAATCCCCGCAGTATTTTATTGGAACAGGTATACATATTTTCTGTAATATAATCCTGTATTCTTTTCACAAGATTTTGCGCTTCAGGAGAAGCAGGGTTCATATCTTTCATTTCGCCAGCTTCCTTAAAGAGAAGCATAAATCTGTCAGCCAAAATTTTCTCATCTTCCTCTGTACGATTCTTCTGCTTCTCTTCCATTTCTTTATACTCTGGCATATTCCCATACAATTCCTTTGCCTGTTTAGCATATTCATCTATTTTACTTCTATCAAATGCTTTGAAATCCATATGTTTCACTCCTAACATTTTTATTCCAAGTGCAAAATTCATCAAGTTCTCAATATGTTCCTTTTTCAATCTAAGCAATTCTATCTGCTGTTCTAGCGCCTTGCTTCTATCAAAATCCGGACTATTTAAAATTGCCTTGATGTCTTTCAGTGGAAACTCCAATTCGCGAAACAGCAAGATGTGTTGAAGGCGCTCCAAATCTGTATCGTCATACAGTCTGTAGCCAGCATCGGTATATCCCGTCGGATGTAAAAGACCGATCTTGTCATAATATTGCAGAGTGCGTATACTCACCCCGGCAAGCTTGCTCACTTCATGTACCGTCATCATTGGCATATCCTCCATTCGCCTGGTAATGCCAGTATAAACTATTACGTTGCGTAATAGTCAACGCTTTTATTCCTTCTTTTTTCTATTTCTTTAAAACATATCATTCCCAAAAAGTCTTACGCAGATAAAAAGTGAATCAAATATTTACTTCTCTCCGCAATCTCTGCTATAATATCACCCATGATGGCTCAAAAAACATGCAAAAAAACATTATGTCTCTTTTACATACTGATCCTGCTGAATAATCCGGCGTCTGTGTCCCTACTGTCCGGGGTTGGGAAACCGCAAATCCGTTTTTAAGGAAACCGCCATTCCGATGGCGGAAACCTTTATCGTAAATCCTTTAGAATGTAACCATGCACCGTTTGGTGTAAATACATTCAAAGGAGGTCATGACAATGACCAAGTATCGAGAAATTCTCAGACTTAAAAGTCTGGAACTCAGTCAGCAGAGAATTGCCGACAGTTGCAAGGTTTCTAAGAAGACAGTCAATCGTGTTTTAAAGCGTGCTGAGGAATTAGGCGTTTCCTGGCCGCTGGATGAAAACGACACCGATACTGTCCTTGCAGAAAAATTTTTTCCTTCTGCAAAGCAAGTCACATCTAATAAAAGGATGCCTGACTATGCTTACATCCGCAAGGAGCTGCTCCGTAATGGAGTCAGCAAAAAACTCCTATGGACTGAATACATGGAGGACTGCCGTGCCAATGGCGAAGAACCACTCATGTATTCTCAGTTCTGCTATCACATCCAACAGGATGAACAGAAACGACGTGCTACCATGCATATCAATCGTAAACCCGGCGAACAGGCTGAGGTGGACTGGGCAGGTGATCCTGCAACAATCATAGACCCAGACACAGGGGAAATCATCAAAGCCTACATATTTGTTGGTGTGATGACTTACAGCCAGTATGCATATGTGGAAGCGTGCCTGGATATGAAGCAGAAATCATGGATCAATGCTCATATCCACATGTACGAATATTTTGGCGGTGTTGCCAGGATTCTTGTACCGGATAACTGTAAAACCGCAGTTATTCACAATGGTGGATTTAAAGACCAGCAGATCAATGAAACCTATCAGGAAATGGCTGAACACTATGGAACTGCTATTATTCCGGCACGTGTCAGAGCTCCCAAGGATAAGCCGAATGCTGAAGGAACGGTAGGAAACATATCTACCTGGATCATAGCAGCACTTCGGGATGAACAGTTCTTCTCCCTTGCCGAATTAAACCGTGCAATCAGGGATAAACTTGAACTGTTCAACCAAAGGCTTTTTCAGAAGAAAGAGGGTAGTCGGCTAAGCTTATTTCTTGAGGAAGAAAAACCATTGCTGGCACCATTACCTGCTACCCGTTTTGAACTGAGCGACTGGAAAACAGCCACTGTTCAGTTCAATTATCACATATCTGTGGACGGAATGCTATACTCAGTTCCGTATGAATACATCAAAAAGAAAGTCGATGTAAGGGTAACAGATACCACTATTGAAATTTTCTACAACCACAACCGCATTGCTTCCCATTGCCGTCTGAAAGGACGTTCCGGGCAGTACAGCACCATTACCGGGCATATGCCGGAAGACCATCAGAAATATCTGGAATGGAACGGCGACCGCTTCCGTAAGTGGGCTGAGCGGATTGGCATAAATACGTACACTGTGATTAATGCGATATTAACCTCCAAAGGTGTGGAACAACAAACTTATCGAAGTTGTATGGGACTTCTGAAGCTTGCCGAAAAATACTCAGATGCATTGCTGGAAGCAGCCTGCAAAAAAGCTTTATCCTATACAGCATCACCAAGTTATAAGAGTGTTAAAAACATCCTTGTAACTGGTTCTGAAAAGCTTGTATTAGAACCAACTGATACAAAGACCACGCATAAAGCACACGGCATCACAAGAGGTGCCGACTACTATCGGAGGTAATCATTATGACCAATCAGAGTACAATTGATAAATTGATTGAAATGCGCCTTACATCAATGGCAGATGCATTCCGTAACCAGCTTGATGAACCAAAGTTCAAGGAGATTCCCTTTGAAGATCGATTCGGTATGCTGATAGATATCGAATACAGCAATCGTAAAAACAATCGTCTGAAAAGACTGATAAAGAATGCCGGATTCGACCAGCCGGAAGCATGTATCATGGATATCAACTACACTTCCGGGCGCAAGCTGAACAAGGAGCTGATTAACAGACTTGCAACTTGTGAGTATATATCTGAACACCGGAATCTTTTTATTACCGGTGCTACAGGCTGTGGTAAGACTTACATGGCCTGTGCCTTTGGCATGGAGGCCTGTAAGCAGTATTACAATACGAAGTATGTCCGCCTTCCAGATATGCTTATCGATTTAGAGATCGCAAGGACAGAAGGTAACTATAGAAAGGTCATGGCAAAATATGCCCATCCTTTGGTTCTGATTCTTGATGAATGGCTTCTTTTAAAGCCTGCAGACTCAGAACAGAAAGATATCTTCGAACTCCTTCACAGAAGACGCAGGAAATCATCTACGATTTTCTGTTCCCAGTATGAGTTCGAGGAATGGTATGACCAACTTGGTGGCGATGCCAGTCCTTTGGCAGATGCAATCATTGACCGTATTGCCCATGACAGTTATCGTATCAATATCACAAGCATTGATGCCGAACATGACATCTCAATGCGTGAGGTATATGGCTTAGACAAAACATTACGCGAGTAAACTCGCACAAGTGGTTTCCGTTAGTCCGGACAGGCGGTTTCCTGCCTGCCGGACTTGCGGTGTTACCGCACGAGAATATTCACTCAGTATGGACGAGGGAGTAATAGACAATGAACTTTATGAAAGACTGGTACGGAAGTTGATGCTTGCAGTTGTAAAATTCAAAATTGACTATGAAAGAATATAAGCTGTCAGATGGCAGCACAGGGAGGACATTCAGAGGTGAGTGTCCTTTTATCTTATACGGCGGTGTAGTCGGTTAGGGAATAAACAACAAATGAAACATAAACAATATGCTGTAAAATATTTCGTTGATTATTACAGCGTTTTTAAGTATAATATAAAAAGAGATATTATAGTTTGAGTTGAAAGGAATGGTATATCTATGGCAAGTATATTACCAGTGTCAGATTTAAGAAATTATAATGAGGTTTTGAAAAATTGTCAGATCGGAGATCCTGTGTTCCTGACTAAAAATGGCAGGGGCAGATTTGTGGTAATGGATATAGAGGATTATGAACGTGATAAAGCAGAAAAAAAGCTGCTGGAGAAGCTGTATGAGGCAGAGGAAGCTGTTAAAGATGGAAATGGCTGGCTGTCAATGGATGAATTAAAGGCTGAGGTTGGAGAGTAAATTTATGATGAAATTGCGAATCAATCCGGTAGTGGCAGAGGATTTAAAAACAATTAAGAAATTTATTGCAGAAGATAACGCCGATAAAGCATTAGAAACGGTTCAGGAGATTTATAGGCAGTTTGAGAATATACAGCAGTTTCCTTATATTGGTGCAGATTTGTCTAAACGTGTGAGTTTTAAGACGGATTATAAGTATGTGGTGTGGAATGATTATGTTGTGTTGTATAAGGTTGTTAAAGAGGCAGTTGAGATTTATCGGGTAGTGAATCGGTACCAGGATATTACAAAGATTTTTAGTTAAGTTAATTTTGAAATTATGAAATGAAGATTAATTTGGTAGCGAATTGAGGAGAATTGAAAATGTCAGATATGAAATGAACGTTCACAGAGGATGAATTACGATTCTATAAGGATGTCCATAAAATTAGATGAAAATGAAACTTATGCCGCTGCAAATAATAGTATGAGAAGGGCAGAAATATTTTGTATGTAGCAGTTACGAGGGCAATTAAAAACTTGCGTATTCTGTATGCTGATGATCTTGGGGATATTAAGAGATAATATTGAAAAGATATTTGGAAGAGCAGAGGTGTTTCCTGTTCAAATGACGCAGAAGTAGGTATTGAAAATGACCTTGAAATGGGAGAGGGATCCCATTCCAAGGTCTCAATTATCGGGCAGATCTGTTACCAATGCGGAAGCACTGCCGCCCGCAATGCGTTTTGCTAGTTGACCTGCAGGATCGTAACCGCTACAATTTCCGGTATATTTAAAAACCGGATCGGGTATCGCGTCATACCGATCCCGCTGCTGACATACATCTGTAAGGGGGTGGCAGATGCTATTTCTTCGGCAGGATAATAGCCTTTCCGAAACACTCCCGAACCCCTTGGAAGCAATTTGGAAGTGACAAATGGAATTGTCACCTGTCCGCCATGCGTATGTCCGGACAGCATCAGGTCATATCCCGCCGACGCGTTCTCCTCCATATTGCGCGGCTGATGATCTGCCAGCATATGAAAAGCCGTCGGCGGCAGTTCTTTTATCAGATCCGCTGATGCGTTCCGAACCCCTCCTGTACGCGAACCATCCGACCGGTCCCGTCGTCCGGTTATAGATAATTCCTCATTTAATAAAACCGCATCATCTTCCAAAATCACAATACCGGAATCTTCAATCGTTTGTGCCAGCTGCGATTCCGTAAAATCACACGTATTCGAATACCGTCCTTTGTCATGATTTCCGTAGACATAAAATGTCCCAAATGTACTCGAAATCTTTGCCAGCGCTCCAAACGCTTCTTCGACTTCCTGCAGCGACGTCTTTTCATCTACAATGTCTCCGCCAAGCACGACAAGATCCGGCTGTTTTTGTTCCATTTGTTCGCAGTAATCCTGCAGTTTTTCCAAATCCATCGTCGTTCCAAAATGCAGGTCCGATAAAAATACAACCCGATACCCCTGTTCACGAATCGGCTTTTTTGTCTGTATGGTATAATCCGCAACTGTCACCCGATGCATATTAACATAAGCATAACCCGTAATGACAGCAGTAACTGCAAACGCAAATATCCCGCTGCGCCAGATCAGATCAAAAGTCCGGTTCCACGGGCGTCCCGCCTTCCTGAAACCATACCGTATAATATCAGTCGCTATGCCGGCTGCTGCAGTATAAAACACAAGCAGCGCCCAAAG
>OFGR01002321.1_pt1 | contig 12924 bp, 13 predicted proteins | sample 1521811 | NCBI WGS metagenome assembly OFGR01 (sample SAMEA3504098, study PRJEB24116) | mouse gut metagenome | biome: mouse gut; feature: mouse-associated habitat; material: faeces | place: Denmark | collected 2011
CGCCTGGCGCTGCTGCTCCGGTGTGTGGCGGATGAGCTTCATTCGGACGGGTTCGTGTTCCATGAGATTTCCTGCTTTCTTACAATCTGTGCCGGTTGGTTGAACGGGTACGGCAGGACCCGGCGGTGCCAGACGGTCTGAGATGCTGGCCGTTTGCGTGGTGAAAAGCATTATAGCATGATCTGAGGGGAAAGAAAAGCGGAAAATAAGATGGACGCCCCTTTGTGAATCAATGAAATTCCTCTTCCATTTTCCCCTGAACTTGTTGTATAATAAAAGGCAACTGTGTGTATTAAAAATTACCTGCGGCAGAATTGCCGCCCTGGAGGAAACATCATGACCAGAATCATGACCAGAACTGCCGCCCGTGAGATCGCCGTCCATTTTTCCTTTGAGCTGTGCTTTACCGGCCAGAGCCCGGATGAGCTGCTGGAGGAAGCGCTGACCCGTAAAACCTTCGCCTCCATCGGAGAAGAGGAACCCTTGTACGCCGAATTTCCCAATGAAATCCAGCGGGCCTATATCAGCGCCCTGGTAAAGGGTGTGTATGACCACATGCCGGAGCTGGACGAGTATATTTCAAAGTACGCCATCGGCTGGAAGTTCTCCCGGCTCAACCGGGTGGCAATCTCCATCATGCGGGTGGCCATGTACGAGATTTTGTATATGCAGGACATACCCAATGCCGCCGCCATCAACGAGGCCGTGGAGCTCACCAAGCACTATGAAGAGCCTGAGGTGGCCTCCTTTGTCAACGGGATTCTGGGCTCCTTCGTCCGGGGAGAGACGATCCCGGACCCGGTGGGTCTGGGGGCCCAGGCTCCCGCTGCTGGGGTTCAAGAGGGGGAGACACTGTGAGCCTGCGGGCCCTGGGGCTGGACACCAGCAATTATACCACCTCTGCGGCGGTCTTTGACGGCGTCAGCGGCTTCAACGCCGGGCGGCTGCTGGATGTGCGGCCCGGTGAACTGGGTTTGCGGCAGTCCGACGCCCTCTTTCAGCATGTCAAGCACCTGCCGGGGCGGTTTGCCGCCCTGCGGGAGCGGGGCGTGTTGGAGGACTTGGCTGTGGTGGGGGCCTCCACCCGGCCCAGGGCGGTGGAGGGCTCCTATATGCCCTGCTTCCTGGCGGGGAGCGCCCAGGGGCAGGGGATGGCCCAAATCCTCTCCCTGCCCTTTTACCCCTGCTCTCACCAGCAAGGGCACATTGCTGCCGCAGCCTGGTCTGCCGGGCGGCTGGACCTGCTGGACCGGCCCCACCTGGTGTGGCACCTCTCCGGGGGCACCACGGAGCTGTTGTATGTGCAGCCGGAGGGGGCCAGCGTCCAGGGGACCGTGATTGGGGGCAGCTCGGATATCTCCGCCGGGCAGCTCATCGACCGGACAGGGAAACGCCTGGGGCTGGCGTTCCCGGCGGGAAAGGCGGTGGATGCCCTCTCCTTACAGGCCCAGAAGAAGGAGAGCTTCCCGGTGAAGGTGAAAGCACGGAGCTTTTCCCTCTCCGGCATCGAAAATAAAATGAACGCCCTGGCGGAACAGGGAAGGGCCACGGAGGATATCTGCTGGTATGTGCTCCAATGTATCATCCAGGCGGTGGAGACTGCCACCAAGCAGGCTTTGGAGGCGTACCCCGGCCTGCCGGTGCTTTGCGCCGGTGGCGTGGCCTCCAACGCCCTGCTGCGGGAGGCCATGACCAGGGCTTGCCATGCTGTCTTTGCCCCGCCCCGGTTCTCGACAGACAACGCCATGGGTGTGGCCGTCCTCACGTGGAGGCGGCAGCAAGAGGAAGAGAATCATGACTGAACCCATTTCTGTCACCGCGCTGAACCGCTATGTCAAGCAGCTGTTGGATCGGGACGTACTGCTGTCCCAAGTCCTGGTGCGCAGTGAGATTTCCAATTATAAAATGTATCCCTCCGGCCACCACTATTTTTCCCTCAAGGACGCGGAGAGCAGCGTCCGCTGTGTCATGTTCCGGCGGGAGGCGGCGTCCCTGCGTTTCCGCCCAGAAAACGGGATGAAGGTGATTGTGTCCGGCCGGGTATCCGTGTTCCCCCGGGACGGTGCCTATCAGCTCTATTGCAGCACCATGGTCCCGGACGGGGTAGGGGATTTGGCGGCGGCTTTTGAGCAGTTGAAAAACCGGCTGTATCAGGAGGGCTTGTTTGATCCCGCCCATAAAAAGCCCATTCCAGCGTATCCCCATACCATCGCCCTGGTGACGTCCCCCGCCGGTGCCGCAGTGCGGGACATGCTGCGCATCTTGGGGGCCCGCTATCCCTTGGCCAAGGTGCTGGTGGTCCCGGTGCGGGTCCAGGGGGAGGAGGCCCCAGGGGAGATCACCCAGGCCTTGGACCTGGTGAACGCCTGTCAGGCGGCAGACCTGATCATCACTGGCCGGGGCGGCGGCTCCATGGAGGACCTGTGGGCCTTTAATGAGGAGGCGGTGGCCCGTGCCATTGCCGTCTCCAACATCCCGGTGATCTCCGCCGTGGGCCACGAGCCGGACGTGACCATCGCGGACTACGCGGCGGATTTGCGGGCGGCCACCCCCTCCAACGGGGCGGAGCTGGCGGTGCCCGATCAGACGGAGGAGCGGGAGCGGCTGGCTCAGCTGAACCATCGGCTGGCCCGGGCCTTGCGCGTCCGGTTGGAGGGTGCCCGCCTGGAATTGAAAAGGCTGAAAAGCAGCAGAGCTTTACAGAATGGCAAGGCCCCCATTCAGGATCGGCGGCTGGCGGTGGACGCCCTGCGCCGCCGGATGGGGCTGGCACTGGACCACGACGCGGAGAAAGCGCGGCAGCGGCTGGATGTCCAGCGGGGCCGTCTGCCCCTGGCGTTGAAGCACCGCACGGCGGAGCAGCGGGGGCGGCTGGGCCGCCTGTCCGCGGGGCTGGACGCATTGAGCCCGCTGAAGGTGCTGGGCCGGGGCTACGCCATCGCCCGGAGGGGGGAGGACGTGGTGTCCTCCATCGCCCAGGCGGAGCCGGGGGATAAGCTGGAGGTGCTGGTGTCCGATGGGACGCTGAGCTGCGTGATCGAGGGGAAGGAGGAGAGGACATGGCGGTGAAAAAGCCGTCCTTCGAGCAGGCCATGGGCCGCTTGGAGGAGATTGTGGGACTGCTGGAGCGGGGTGAGTGCGGCCTGGACCAGTCCCTGAAGCTGTTCGAGGAGGGGGCCAAGCTGGCGGGCCAGTGCGAGGAGCTGCTGGACAAGGCGGAGCAGAAGGTGAGCCTCCTGTTGTCCGGCGGGGAGGAAGTGCCCTTCGAGGAGGAGGACAGGTGATGGACTACCGGGTGGAATATGAGGTCGCGCTGTCCCTGGTGGAGCGGGAGCTGGCGGACAGCTTTCGGACGGAGTGCCCCCAGGGGGAGCTGCTGGACGCCATGCGGTACAGCCTGCTGGCGGGGGGTAAGCGGGTGCGGCCTGTGCTGACGCTGAAATTCTGTCAGGCGTTGTGCGGCGAGATGGAGCCGGCGTTGGATTATGCCTGTGGAGTGGAAATGCTTCACACCTATTCTCTGATCCACGATGATCTGCCCTGCATGGACGATGATAACCTGCGCCGGGGAAAGCCCACCTGCCACGTGAAATACGGCGAATGGCTGGCCCTGCTGGCGGGGGACGCCCTCCAGGCGGCGGCCTTTGAGCGGCTGGCGTCCTCATCAAGAACTTCCCCGGCGGCCAACGGGAGGGCCTGCGCGGTGCTGGCGAAGGCGGCGGGAGCGGCGGGAATGTGCGGGGGCCAATACCTGGACATTGTGGACGAGGGGAAGACGCTGGACGAGGAACGGCTCACCCAGATCCACCGTTGGAAAACCTCCGCCCTGCTGGAGGCGGCGTGCCTGCTGGGGCTGACCGCCTCCCCGGTGGAGCCTTCGGCGGAACAGTGGGCGGCGGCGGAGCGGTACGCCCGGGAGCTGGGGCTGGCCTTCCAGATCCGGGACGATATGCTGGACGTGGCCTCCACCGCGGAGGAGCTGGGCAAGCCCATCGGCTCCGACGCGGACAACGGCAAGACCACCTTCGCCTCCCTGTACGGGCTGGAGGAGTGCGGGCGTTTGGTGGCGGAGCACACCCGGCTGGCTCAGGAGAGCTTGGAGGGCGTGTTCCAGGACACGGGCTTTCTGTGCGAGCTGGCCCGGTCGCTGGCGGTGCGGACGCATTAGGGAGCCATGCCGCAAAGCATTTCCCGCCGTGGGAATGAAATTCTCTGAAGTGCGCAAAGTAGCTCCACGGAGCTGTGCCCTTTCCGGCGGGCAGGCTCCGTCCATCCGGGAGATGGCAGGCTTGAAAACAGACAGGAGGCGGGGCCAATGGCAAACAAAATACTGCTGATCGCGGTGTCGGCCTGGGCGGCGGCCCAGGTGCTGAAGCTGCTGATCGCCTGGGCGGTGTACCGCAAGCTGGACCTGACCTACCTGACCACCGGGGGCGGTATGCCCAGCTCCCACTCGGCGTTGGTGTGCGCCTGCGCGGTGTCCGCAGCCTTTGAGACCGGGCTTGACTCCCCCGTGTTTGCCGTGGCGGCGGTGCTGGCGTTCATCGTCATGTATGACGCCGCCCATGTGCGGCTGGAGACGGGGAAGCAGGCCAAGGTGCTCAACCAGCTCATGCGGAACCTGGGCGAGGGCAGGCCGGAGACCTTCGAGGAGGATCTCAAGGAGCTCATCGGCCACACGCCCCTCCAGGTGGCAGTGGGGGCGGTGCTGGGCGTGGCCGTGGGCGTGCTCGGCGGGCTGTTGTTTCTTTGACGATTTGGCATGGAGATAGAAAGGGGGTGCGTCCATGATTCCGGAACAAATCCATGAGATCACCGATCTACAGGCCCGGATGCTGTGCGATCAGCTCCGGGAGCGGATTGTGGACAGCGTTTCCAAAACCGGGGGCCATCTGGCCTCCAGCCTGGGGGTGGTGGAGGCCACGGTGGCCGTCCACCGGGTGTTCGACCTGGAGACGGACCGGCTGGTGTTCGATGTGGGCCACCAGTGCTACGCCCACAAAATCCTCACCCAGCGGGGGGGGCGGATGGACACCCTGCGGAAGCTGGGGGGGCTGTCCGGCTTCCCCAAGCCCAGGGAGCACCGGGCGGACGCGTTCATCGCGGGCCACGCCTCCAACGCGGTGTCGGTGGCCCTGGGGATGGCCCGGGCCAGGACGGTGAACCGGGAAAATTACTGCGTTCTCGCCATGCTGGGGGACGGGGCCATGACGGGCGGGCTGGCCTATGAGGGCCTTTCCGATGCGGGCCAGAGCGGGGAGCAGCTGGTGGTGATCCTCAACGACAACGGGATGTCCATCACCAAGAACGTGGGGGGCGTGGCCCGGCACCTGGCCCAGCAGCGGCTGAAGCCCCAGTACCTCCAATTTAAAAAGGTATACCGGAAGGTCACCGGGGCCACCGCCGCGGGGCGGGGGCTGTACCGCTTCACCCACCGGGCGAAGCAGGCGGTGAAAAACGCCGTCCTCCATTGCAGTATGTTCGAGGACATGGGCTTTACTTACCTGGGCCCGGTGGACGGGCACGATGTGAACTACCTCACCCGCCTGCTGCGGTACGCCAAGGAGCTGAACTGCCCTGTCCTGCTCCACATCAAGACTGTAAAGGGAAAAGGCTATCTACCTGCGGAGCAGGAGCCGGACCGCTTCCACGGGATCGGCCCCTTTCGGATCGAGGACGGAAAGCCCCTCCACGAGGGGGGCGAGAGCTTCTCCTCCGTGTTTGGGGACACCCTGTGCCAGCTTGCCGGGGAGCGGGAGGACGTGGCGGCGGTGACTGCCGCCATGCCGGGGGGCACGGGGCTGGACCGCTTTGCCAGGGAATACCCGGACCGCTTCTTTGACGTGGGCATCGCGGAGGGCCACGCCATAGCCATGGCCGCGGGGATGGCCAAGCAGCGGGCGGTGCCCGTGGCGGCGATTTACTCCACCTTTTTACAGCGGGCCTTTGATATGCTGATCCACGACGTGGCCATCCAGGGACTGCACGTGGTGCTGGGCGTGGACCGGGCGGGGCTGTCCGGGGAGGACGGCGAGACTCACCACGGCGTGTTCGACGCGGCCTATCTCAGTACGGTGCCGGGGATGAAGATCTACTGTCCCGCCAGCTTCGAGGAGCTGCGGGCCATGCTGCGGTACGCGGTGGAGAAGTGCCGGGGCCCGGCGGCGGTGCGCTACCCCAAGGGGGGCGAGGGGACGTTCCAGGCCCTGTGCGGTATTGAGGGGGCCAGCGTCATCCGTCCGGGGACGGACGTGACCCTGGCGGCCTACGGCACCATGATCAACGAGACGCTGGCGGCGGCGGAACTGCTGGCGGAGCGGGGGGTGTCCGCCCAGGTGGTGAAGTGGAACAGCATTGCCCCCCTGGACGTGGACACCGTGGCCGCCTGCGCCCAGAAAACCGGGCGGCTGGTAGTGGCGGAGGAGTGCGTGGACGCGGGCTGCGTGGGGCGCAGGGTGGCGGCGGAATTTGCCCTGCGGGGGATTTCCGGGATGAAGCTGGCCCTGGTGAACCTGGGCGACCGCTTTGTCCAGCACGGGACCGTGGCGGAGCTGCGGCAGCTGTGCGGCATCGACGGGGCGTCCATCGCCCGCCGGACGTTGGAGGTGATGGGCCGTGGCTAAGAAACGGCTGGATGTGCTCCTGGTGGAGCGGGGGCTGATGGAGAGCCGTCAGAAGGCCCAGGCGGTGATCATGGCGGGGCAGGTCTACTCCGGGGAGCGGCGGCTGGACAAGGCCGGGCTGGCCCTGGAGGAGGGGACGCCCCTGGAGATCCGGGGCCAGACCCTGCGGTACGTGAGCCGGGGCGGACTGAAGCTGGAGAAGGCCATGGGGGCCTTCCCCATTGCGCTGGCGGGGAAAACCGCCGCTGACATCGGCGCGTCCACCGGGGGATTCACCGACTGTATGCTGAAAAACGGGGCGGTGAAGGTGTACGCCGTGGACGTGGGCTACGGCCAGCTGGCCTGGGCCATCCGGAACGACCCCCGGGTGGTGTGCCTGGAGCGCACCAATGCCCGCTACCTCACGGCGGAGCACATACCGGAGCCGCTGGACTTCGCCTCTATCGACGTGTCCTTCATCTCCCTGGGGCTGATCCTGCCAGCCCTGCGCCCTCTGCTGAAGGAGGGCGGCGAGACGGTTGCCCTGGTGAAGCCCCAGTTTGAGGCGGGCCGGGAGAAGGTGGGCAAAAAGGGCGTGGTGCGGGAGCCCGCCGTCCATCTGGAGGTGCTGGAGCAGTTCCTCCGCCATGCGGCCCAGGCGGATTTTTCTGTCAAGGGTTTGGACTTTTCACCCATACGGGGGCCGGAGGGAAATATTGAGTATCTGGGTTATCTGCGGGCCGTGGCCGGGGAGGACGGGAGCTTTGACCTGCCCGAGCTGGTGCGGCAGTCCCACGAGACGCTGAAGGCGGAGGTGGAACAACATGAAGGTGGTGCTTAGCCCCAACCCGTACCGGGACCGGGGCCTCCGGGCGGCCCAGTTCGCCCGCCGGGTGCTGGAGCGCAGCGGGGTGGAGGCGGTGATCTGCCTGCCCTTCGAGCTGGACGAGGGCAGCCGCCTGGAGCTGCCCGCCGATCAGCCCCTGGGCAGGCTGGCCCAGGAGCTGGAGGGGGCGGACGTGCTGGTGTGCTTCGGCGGGGACGGCACCATCCTCCACTCCGCCCGGGAGGCCACCGCCCGGAACGTCCCCGTACTGGGGGTGAACCTGGGCAGCATCGGCTTCATGGCGGAGCTGGAGCACAACGAGCTGTCCCTGCTGTCCCGGCTGGCGGGGGGGCGGTTCGGTGTGGAGCGGCGGATGATGCTGGACGTGACGGTCCGGCGGGAGGGCCGCCCGGTGTTCACCGAGTCGGCCCTGAACGACGCGGTGGTCACCAAGGGGGCGGTGGCCCGGGTGCTGGATCTGGAGGTGACGGGGGACCGGGTGGTGATCTCGTCCTTCTCCGGGGACGGGCTGGTGGTGGCCACCCCCACCGGGTCCACTGCCTACTCCATGGCGGCGGGGGGGCCGATTGTGGAGCCTACCGCCCAAAATATCATCATTTCCCCCATCTGCGCCCACTCCCTCCACGCCAAGCCCTTCGTGCTGGACAGTGCCCGGACCGTGGGGGTGCGGGTGGCCCCGGGGAGCAAAAAGACCGCCTACCTGTCGGTGGACGGCGGGCGGGCCTTTCGGATACAGCCGGGGGACTGGGTGGAGTGCCGGCGTTCCAGGCAGGTGACCCGGCTGGTGAAGCTCACCGGGCGGAGCTTCTATGAGCGGATCAACCAGAAATTAGGGAAGGCGTAAGGGGGATACGAGGATGCTCTCCTTGCTTCACATTGAAAATATCGCGGTGATCTCCGAGGCGGACATCACCTTTGACCGGGGCTTCAACGTGCTCACCGGCGAGACGGGCGCGGGCAAATCCATTGTTATCGACGCCATCGGTGCCATCATGGGGGAGCGCACCAGCCGGGATCTCATCCGCACCGGGGCGAAGTCCGCCCGTGTGTCGGCAGTGTTCCGGGACCTGCCCGCCCTGGCGTGGTTTGAGCGGCAGGGGATTGCCCCGGACGAGAACGGGGAGCTGCTCATTGAGCGGGCCATCCAGGGGGACGGGAAAAACGTGTGCCGGGTGAACGGGCGGCCCCTGCTGGTGACCCAGCTGCGGGAGCTGGGCTGCCAGCTGCTGAACATACACGGCCAGCACGACGGCCAGCAGCTGCTGGACGAGGAGTGCCACCTGGACTACCTGGACAGCTTCGGCGGCACAGGGGAGCAGCGGGGGGCCTTCGGCGCGGCCTATGAGAAGGTGCGCGCCCTGCGCCGGGAGCGGGACGAGCTCCAGATGGACGACGCGGAAAAGGCCCGCCGGATCGACACGCTGACCTACCAGATCGAGGAGCTGGAGCGGGCGGAGCTGAAGGAGGGCGAGGACGAGGAGCTGTCCCAGCGGCGGGACGTACTGCGCAACGCCGAGCGGCTCACCGACGCGGTGGACGGGGCGTGGCAGGCCCTCACCGGGGGGGACGACGGGGCGGGGGCGGTGTCCCTGCTGATGGAGGCGGAAAACCGGCTGGCCCAGGGCGGGCGGTACAGCGGAGACCTGAAGGAGCTGTCGGAGCGTGCGGCCCAGATCCGGTGCGACGCGGATGATCTGGCGGAGCTGGTGCGGGACCTCCGGGGGACGCTGGACTTTTACCCAGGGGAGCTGGACGAGATCGAGGAGCGGCTGGACAAGCTGTACCGCCTGAAGAAGAAGTATGGCGGCAGTACGGCGGAGATGCTGGCCTACTTGGAGAAGTGCCGCGCCGAGCTGGACGCCATCCAGTTCTCCGAGGACCGGATCGCCCATCTGGACAAGGAGCTGGACAAGGCCCTTCTCCTGGCGAGGGAGCAAGGGGAACTCCTTTCCACCCAGCGGCGGGCGGCGGCGGAGCGGCTGTCCGCCCGGATCCAGTCGGAGCTGAAGGAGCTGGATATGCCCAAGGTGCGCTTTCAGGTGGAGTTCGCCCCCAAGGACGCCGCCGACGGCATGGACGCCACCGGGATGGACACGGTGCGCTTCCTCATGTCCGCCAACGTGGGGGAGGATTTGAAGCCCATCAACCGGATCGCCTCCGGCGGCGAGCTGTCCCGGATCATGCTGGCGTTGAAGAACGTGCTGGCGGAGACGGAGCAGGTGACCACCCTGATCTTTGACGAGGTGGACACCGGAGTGTCCGGCCGCGCCGCGGGCAAGGTGGCCCGGAAGCTGTTCCAGGTGTCCGGCACCAAGCAGGTGCTGTGCGTCACCCACCTGCCCCAGATCGCCGCCATGGGGGACGTGCACTTCTCCGTGGAGAAGGGGGAGCGGGACGGCAGAACCTACACCCGGGTGGCCCGTCTGGACCGGGAGCAGCGGAAAATGGAGCTGGCCCGGCTCACCGGCGGGGAGAAGATCCCCCCCGCCATGCTGGCCGGGGCGGAGGAGCTGATTTCCGGCGCGGAGGAGTACAAGCGGGGATTGTAGGACGCGCCTTGCTGAAACGCAGAATTGCGCGGCAGAGCGTGCCCGCAGGGCGTCTGAAGGTTCTTTTTTGGGGTACCTTTTTCTTTCAAGAAAAAGGTATAGAGAAAAATAAGGAATGAAAGTATGAAGGATATTCAGGACATCAAGAAATACCTGCTGACGGTCCACCCGGTGCGCAGGACCAGCGGACAGAAGGCGGAGTGCCGCCAGTGGATCCTGCGGGAGCTGAAGCGGGCCGGCTGGCGGCCCCGGGAGGAGACCTACGGCAAGCTCAACGGCAGCGTCAACATCGTGGCCGGGGATCCGGACCGGGCCAACGTCTTCCTCTGCACCCACTACGACACCGCCTCCCGGATGCTGCTGCCGGACTTTGTCTCGCCCACCAATGTGGCAGCCCACGTGGTCTACCATTTTACGGCGGCCCTGCTGCTGGCGGCTGCGGCCTTCGCCCTGGCTCTGGCGGTGAGCTTCCCGCTGAACAAGCCGGAGCTGATGCTGCCCCTGTTTCTGATCCTGGCTGTGGCGGGGCTGTGGCTGGCCGCCTATGGGCCCGCCAACCAGGCCAACGCCAACGGCGGGTCCTCCGGAGTGGTGGCCCTGCTGGCCGCCGCCCGGGCGATGGGATACGACAAGCGGGTGTGTCTGGTGTTCCTGGACAACAATGAGCGGAACCTGCTGGGGGCCTCGGCCTTCAAGAAGCGGCACATTGACAAGGCATCGGGGAATCTGTTCATTGACATAGACTGCGTGGGGGACGGGGAGCACCTGCTGCTGCTGCCCTCCAAGCACAGCCGCTGGGACAGCCGGCTGCTGGAGGCCCTGGAGGAGGCCTTCCCCAAGGGGGGGACCATGGAGCCCCACCTGCGGACAAAGGGTCTCCACTACTACCCCTCCGACAACCGGAAATTCAAGTTCCACGTGGTGGTGTGCGCCTGCCGCCATCTGGCGGGGCTGGGGTACTACATCCCCCACCTGCGCACCAGGCGGGACACGGCGCTGGACGAGGACAATATCGCCTATGTGGCGGAGGGGCTGGCGCGGTTCCTGCCCCTGTACCTGGAGCAATAGGGAGGCGCGGCGTGCATCTGACGGGAAACGATATCGCGGCGTGCGTGATCGTGGGGATCATCACCCTGCTGATGCTGGCCATGTCCATCCCCCTGCTGCAGGGCAAAGGGGCATGGCTCATCGCCGGGTTCAACACCATGGACAAAAAGGAGCGGGAGAAGTACGACGCGGAGGCCCTGTGTCAATTCATGGGCAGATATCTTCTGAGCGTGGCCCTGCTGACGCCGGCCATCGCCATCGGGGGAATCCTCAAGCTTAACTGGATCTGTATCGGGTACGCCCTCTATGTGCTCATTTCTGTCATTTTCGTGGTGATCTACTGTAATACCGGCAATCGCTTCAAGAAATAAGATGGGAGGAACGGGACTATGGCAAAGTACATCATGGCCTTTGACGCAGGCACCACCAGCAACCGCTGCATCCTCTTTGACCGGCAGGGCAATATCTGCTCCTCGGCCCAGAAGGAGTTCACCCAGATTTTCCCCCGGCCGGGCTGGGTGGAGCACGACGCCCGGGAGATCTGGGCCACCCAGCTGGGGGTGGCGGTGGAGGCCATGGGCAAGGTGGGGGCCTCCGCCGCCGACATCGCCGCCATCGGCATCACCAACCAGCGGGAAACCACCGTAGTCTGGGACAGGAACACCGGGGAGCCGGTCTGCAACGCCATCGTCTGGCAGTGCCGCCGCACCAGCGCCTACTGCGACACGCTCAAGGAGAGCGCCGAGGACCTGCGCCAGCGGACCGGACTGGTGGCGGACGCCTATTTCTCCGGGCCCAAGATCAAGTGGATCCTGGACAACGTGCCCGGGGCCCGGGCGCGGGCGGGGGAGCTCCTCTTCGGCACCGTGGAGACGTGGCTGATCTGGAAGCTCACCGGGGGGCGGGTCCACGTGACGGACTACTCCAACGCCTCCCGGACCATGCTCTTCAATATCAACACCCTGGACTGGGACCAGGAAATTCTGGACCGCATGGATATCTGTGTGGAGGCGGTGCCAATGGCTTTTGCGGATATGACCTGCAGCGGGGAGGCGGAGGGAAGCTCACAGGTCAGGGAACGGGTGATGGCGGCGAGAAAAAGGCAGGAGAGCAGGTTTGCCGGAAGCGGGCTTCACTTCAATGCGGATATGGGAGCCGGGGATGTGGCGCGTTACTGCGCGCTGGAGGAGGCAGAACTGCGTTACATGGAGCGGATGTTCGCTGCGATGCAGCTTTCCGCCAGAGCCTACCACCGAATTTTGAAGGTGGCAAGAACCATCGCGGATTTAGACAACAGTGACAGAATCGGGACAATACATCTGGCGGAGGCGATCTGCTACCGGCAGTCTGACCACAAATACTGGAATTGAGGGAGAGGGCATGAGAATGGAGGATGCGGAAAGAGTGAAAATGAGGGCTGCAGAGACAGAGAAAATGGGGGCAGCGGATGGAACGGAGAAGACAGCGGCGGCGGAAGACAAAGCGTACATACACTGGCTGTATCAGGCGGCAGGCTTTAACAGCAGAGGGTTTCTGCGCTCCCTGGCGTCTCTTGGGACACCCCGGGAAATTTATCAGATGACTGTTTCCGGCGTGCTTTCAGGGAAACTGTCGGCGCGTTTTCAGAAGAAAGCGGAACGGATGCTGGAATTTAGCAGAGGGTACGATGTTCCGGGAGCGTACGGGCGTATGAGGGAGAGGGGAATTTTTCTGGTTGCAGAGGGGGAACGGCAGTATCCGGCACGCCTGAAAAGGATTTCGGATCCGCCTTATGTTCTCTACTGCGCCGGGCAGCTTCCGCAGGAGGAAAAAAAGGCGGTGGCGCTGATCGGCGCCAGGGATTGTACCGAGTACGGCAGATATATGGCGGGACAATTCA
>OFGR01002323.1_pt1 | contig 12921 bp, 11 predicted proteins | sample 1521811 | NCBI WGS metagenome assembly OFGR01 (sample SAMEA3504098, study PRJEB24116) | mouse gut metagenome | biome: mouse gut; feature: mouse-associated habitat; material: faeces | place: Denmark | collected 2011
GAAACTTTCTTTAGAAAGTTTCCCCTCCCCCTCCCCAATGCCTTTCTCGCCCTAATCGGCAAGGATAGCTTCGTTCTTCATTTCGATCTTGGCGTTGGTCTGGAGCAGGCCGAGGAAGCCGTTGAACATGCGTTCACGCTTGGCATTCAGTACTGCCTGGGTGATCTGGGGCGCGGCGGTCTTCCAGTCCTCGTCGCTCGGCACGACCACTTCGGCCACGCGCGCGATGATCGCGCCGCCGTCGAGGGCGTAGGCCACGGGCAGCCATTCGGCGGGCTTGGCGTTGAAGGCGGCCTTGGCAAGCTCGGTGTTCAGGCCCAGTTCGGGAATGTAGCCTTCGCGACCTACCGGGCCGGTCTTCTGGGCCTTGGCCTGAAGATCGGCGGGCATGTCCTTCTCAAAGCCCTTGCGCGCGGCGGTGGCGGCTTCATAGGAAAGTCCGCGGGCCTTGTCGCGCACGAGGAAATCCTTGATGCCGTCCTTGACCTCGTCGAGGGGCTTGACGGTCTGGGGCTTGGATTCCTTCACCTTGGCGATGATGTAGCCCGACTTGGTCACGAAAGGCGTATCGAGCACGGTCCCGGGCTGCGCCGCGAGCAGGGCGGGCAGGTTTTCGGCCTTGATGCCGAGGCGCTGGCTGAGCTGCGTGGTGTCGACGAGGCCGGTTGACTGGGGAGCGAGCTTGAGCGGTTCCCCGGCTTCGGCAAGGGACTTGCCGCCGATGACCGCAAGCTGCACCTGTTCAAGGGCTTCCTGCACCTTGCCCGCCGCTTCATCCTGCGCAAGGCGCTGGCGGATTTGATCCTTCACTTCGTCAAGCGGCTGCTGGCCCGCGTCCTTGTGTTCCTCAAGCTGGATGAGGTGATAGCCGAACTGCGTCTTGATGGGCTCGGACACGTCGCCGGGCTGAAGGGCGAAGGCTGCCTTTTCAAACTCGGGTACCATGCGGCCCTTCTCGAACCAGCCGAGTTCGCCGCCTTGGGGCGCGCTGCCCGGGTCTTCCGACGTTTCCTTCGCTACCGTGCCGAAATCCTCGCCACCCTTGATGCGCTGGGCGATTTCCTCGATACGGGCTTTGGCCTTGGCCTGATCCTCGGGAGACGCCTTGGCGTCGCTCAGAATCAGGATATGACGGGCGCGCACCATTTCCGGCGTGGCGAACTGGGAGGCGTTCTTTTCATAGAAGGAGGCTACGGCGGCATCGTCGATGGTCTGGGCGGCGGCCAGCGTTTCGGGTCCAATCAGCAGGTATTCGATGTCGGCCTGCGGCGGCACGGTGAAGGATGCCTGATTCGCTTCGTAGTAATCCTTGATCTGGGCGTCCTCGACGGACACCTTCGAGGTGTAGTCCTCCAGCGGATAGAGGACGTATTCGATGATGCGGCGCTCGCCCTGATAACGGAAGAGATCGCGCGCGGCGGCTTCGGAAACCCACGCCCCGGCGCTCACGTCGGCACGCAGCTTTTCCACGAGCAGGCCGTTGCGCAGTTCCGACTCGAAGTTGCCGGGCGTATTGCGCTGCGCCTGCAACACCCTCAGATAGGCGTCGGGATCGAATTTGCCTTCGGCGTTGTGGAAGGCGGGGAAGCTCTCCACGATCTTGCGCAGTTCCACCGGGGTCACGGTAACGCCCACGCGCTTGGCTTCCTGCGACAGCAGGTTTTCGAGCACGAGGGTCTGGATGAGCCGCTGCTTGAGCTGCATGCTCTTGAGCTGATCCGCATCAAGGCCGGGATTCTGGGCGCGGACGTTCTGCTCAAGCTGCTCGTAGCGCCGCTGGAAGTCCTGAATGGTGATGGGCTCCCCGTTCACCGTGAGAATGACGGTGGACGGGCCACCCGTCAGGCCGCCCACACCCCAGAACACGAATACGAGGATGATGATGCCAAAGGCAATTTTCACGCCCCACGATTGGGCGTTGGATCGGATGACTTCCAGCATGACAGCTCCATGTGAGAGGTTGGGGGGCCGGACGCGCCGCCCGCCGTCCGGAGACGGCGCACGGCGCGGGCCGTTTACATTCTTTCTTTGACGGCGTTCAGCAGGCCGCCCGCCCGGATAATGTCGAGCTCGGCGGCTGAGAGATCATTCTTTACAGGAACGGGGCCCACTCCGGCAATCTCCACGTCGTAGACGCCGCCGGGCGTCAGTGCGGCCAGCGGAATGCGGATGGCCGCGCCCTCCGTGACCTTAGCATAATCCGCAGGGTCGGCGAAGACCAGAGGCAGGATGCCGAAATTCACGAGATTGGCGCGATGGATGCGGGCCAGCGAGAGCGCGAGCACGGCGCGGATGCCGAGATGACGGGGCGCAAGGGCGGCGTGTTCGCGGCTGGAGCCCTGTCCGTAGTTCTCGCCCGCCACGATGACGCCGTTGCCGCCCGCCGCATTCACGGCGCGGGCGCGCTTTACGAAATCGGGATCGACGCGCACGAAGACGTGTTCGGCGATGGCCGGGATGTTCGAGCGCAGGGCGAGGATTTCCGCTCCGGCGGGCATGATGTGATCCGTGGTGATGTTGTCCCCGAGGCGGATAACCACCGAGGCGTCAAGCGTGTCTCCGGCGGCGTCGAGGCGGGGGAATTTCTCCAGCGCCACAATGTTGGGTCCGCGCAGGACTTCCACGTCTGCGCCGTTTTCGGGCGGGAAGACGAAAAGATGCCGGATGGACGGCGGATCGGCGGGCAGTTCCGGCTTGGCGGGCGGCGTGCCCCACGTGTCGGGATGGGTGAATCTGCCGTTCAGGGCGGCTTGGGCGGCGGTCAGGGGGCTGACCAGATAGACCTTGGCGTCCTTGGTCCCGCTGCGTCCTTCAAAGTTGCGGTTGAACGTGCGTGCGCTCACCCCGGCGGTGACGGGCGCGCCGCCGGAGCCGATGCAGGGCCCGCAGGCGCATTCGAGGAGCCGCGCGCCCGAGGCGATGATGGATTCGAGGAGCCCTTCCTGCGCCAGCAGCGTCAGCACCTGCTTGGAACCGGGGGAAATCATGGCGTCCGTGGCCGGGTTGACGCGGCGGCCCTTGAGGATTTCGGCCACCAGCTTGAGATCGGCGTAGGAGGAGTTGGTGCACGAGCCGATGCAGACCTGCTCCACGGCGAGGCCGTCGAGATCGGCCACCGGGACGACCCGGTCGGGCATGTGCGGCTGCGCGGCCAGCGGGACCAGCGCGGAAAGATCGATGGTTTCTTCCTCATCGTAGACGGCGTCGGCATCGGGGCCGAGTTCCACCCAGTCGGCCTCGCGGCCCATCGCCTTCAGGAAGGCGCGGGTAACGCCGTCGGAGGGGAAAAGGGTGCCCGTCGCGCCGAGTTCCGCGCCCATGTTGGCGATGGTGGCGCGCTCGGGCACGGAAAGGGTGGCCACGCCCGGCCCGGCGTATTCAAAGACCCGGCCCACGCCGCCCTTGACGGTGCGGCGGCGCAGCAGCTCAAGGATGACGTCTTTGGCCGAAGCCCAGCCCGTGAGCGCGCCGGTCAGAAAGACGCGCACCACCTTGGGCATGGGGATGGAATAGGGTTCCCCGGCCATCGCGAGCGCCACGGAAAGCCCGCCCGCGCCCATGGCCAGCGCGCCGATGCCGCCTGCCGTGGGGGTGTGGCTGTCCGAGCCCACCAGCGTCGCGCCCGGCTTGGCGAAGTTTTCCAGATGGAGCTGGTGACAGATGCCCGTTCCCGGACCGGAAAAGACGCCGCCGAACTTGGCCGCCACCGTGCGGAGGAAACGGTGATCGTCGGGATTGCGGAAATTCATCTGCAACGTATTGTGATCAACGTAGCTTACGGAAATGTCCGTTTTGACCTTCGGAATCCCGAGGGCTTCAAACTGGAGCCATGCCATCGTGCCCGTGGCGTCCTGGGTCAGAGTCTGATCGATGTGCAGGCCGATTTCGCTTCCGGGGGTCATGGTGCCGGAAACCAGATGCTTGGCGATGATTTTCTGGGTGAGGTTCATGTCCTTTCCTTCCGTGTGGAGCGCGTTGAAGCCGCGGGGCGCGCCGCCGAAAAAACGCTTGGCGCGAAAAAAAGCAATCTACCCGGATAGCTGAACAAAGGCAAGCAGTTGCCCTTGGCGGACTTTCCCGTGCGGCGAGGCAGGGAGGCGAGGCGGGCCGCCGCCGTTCCCGTGGGCTTGCGGGCGGAGCCCGCGGCATTCGTGCCACTTTTTTTATAAAAGTATGTAGTTTGGCGAAAAGATTGGAGAACATTCTCTAACATATGGAAAATCAATGAAAAAGAGATTGACGCGCGAGGACTGTCCTGTGTATTACTTTTTTTATAAAGATGACACGGCATGGTGCGGTGTCGCCAACGACAAGGAGTTTTTCATGTCTTTCAAAGTCTTGTGTGCCGGAATCTGCTCGCTGTGTCTGATGGGAACGGCGGGCCTCGCCTCTGCCCATGAATTCATCGCCAAGCCGGACAAGGTACAGGCCGCCAAGGGCGACGCCCTGCGCGTCGAGGCGCAGGCCGCTCATGTTTTCATGATCAGCGAAGAGGCCGAGCCCGCGGATACCGTGGTGCTGGAGCTCATGCAGGGCGACGCCCGGACCCCCGTCACACTGACCGAGGACAGCAAGGCCAAGGCGCTGGCGGGCACGGCGACCCTCACCGCCGACGGCCCCGCCCTCCTGGTCGGGCACCGTCTGCCGCAGATTTGGAGTGACACCACCGAAGGCGTGCTGGAAGGCGGCCGCCAGACTCTGGAAGCGAAGGGCAAGAAGGTCCTCAAGGTCGGCAAGTACGAGAAATTCGCCAAGACCCTGATCAATCCTTCCGCCGACGATACCCTCTATAAAAAGGTGCTGGGGCAGGACCTTGAAATCGTGCTCCTGACCAATCCCGCCGACGTGAAGCCCGGCGACGAGATCAAGGCGGAAGTGCTGCTCAACGGCAAACCGGTCAAGGCGCCTCTGGGCCTGACCTACGACGGCTACAGCACGGAAATGGACACCTACATGACCAAGGTCGAAACCGGCGCGGACGGCATGGCGACGCTTAAAGTCACCAAACCCGGCCTGTGGATGCTGCGCACGGAGTACACCGAGGCGCTTTCCGGCGGCGACGCGGACAAGCGCAACATGCGCGCAACCTACGTGTTCCCGGTGAAGTAGGGGCCCTTTTCCGGGGAGGGCGGCGCGTGAGGGCTACGTGGTCCGGCGGCGGGCCCGCCGAGCGGCTACACGTGGAACCGTCGCCTTCCCCGGCCCTCCCGCCGTTGTTGCGGGACGAGGGCGGCTGTGCCGCAGAAACGGAAAGGAAGCCCGCGAGGGCAAGGCAAAGGGAGCGTCATGCGAAAAAAGCGAAGGGCGGATATGAAACGATGGATGGCGGCGGCCCTGGCCGTCGTGCTGCTGGGGTGGTACACCGCGCCGCGGGCTTCGGCCCACGCGCTGCTGGCGAAGGAAGTGGACAGCGGGAACGCCTGCGCCGTGGAGTTCGCCTATTCCACGGGCGGCACGGCCAACTACGCCGAGGTCAAGGTCTACGCCCCGGACAATGCGGATGTGGAATTCCAGAACGGGCGCACGGACGCGCTGGGGCGTTTCGCCTTCCTTCCCGACAAGGCCGGGACGTGGACCGTGGTCATGGCTGACGGCATGGGGCACAAGGTTTCCCATCCCGTCGCCGTCACTCTTTCGGGTGAGCGTGTGTCGCAAGTTCCGGCGGAGGGGCTTACGGCCTCCTCGAAACTGTTCCCGGCTCTGCTCGGGGTCAGCCTTTTGGCGAATTTTTTTCTTCTCCTCGCCTTGTTCCGTCGACGGAGCGGCGGGGGCGGTGCTTTCTTTATAAAGAATGCAGATGGTACTTCTAATGCCTCTAAGAAGAATAACGAGAAATGAAAGGGACAGCATTTTGTACCTTGAATGAAAAGGACATGACGCATTAGAGCTCTTAGAGTCGTGTTACAATGGAAGGGAACATCGTTTTATGGTGTTCCTTTTTCATAGAAATATGGTAACTTGAATCATGGGATAAGAGACGCATGATAATCATGCGATTAATGGCGTACAAATAATTGAATATTTATTGACTTGAGCGAGAATGCCCTTGAACGCTTCGGATACGGAGCGGAAGGTGTCCCCGCCACTGAGGAAGAGGCCGGGATACGCAACCTTCATTATGAAGAAAGGAGATTTTCGCCATGAAGAGATTGACTACGCTGCTGCTCGCCGCCGGGCTGGTCTGCTCGGCCTTTTCCGCCGCGAACGCCGCGGAAATCAAGGCCAAGGGCATGTGGGACTTCAGTTTGGAGTATACGGACGCCACCTTCTCGAAGTCTGACGATTCCGACCGTTTTGACGCCCTCCAGCGTCTGCGCACCCAGATCGACGTGATCGCTTCCGAAAGTCTGAAGGGTGTCATCTTTTTTGAAATCGGCGACACGCACTGGGGCAACGGCTACGACGGCGCGTCCCTCGGCACGGATGGCCGGACCGTGGAAGTGCGCTATTCCTACATCGACTGGTCCATCCCCGAGACCGAATTGCTGGTTCGCATGGGCCTTCAGCCCTTCGTCCTGCCGGGCCTCGTAGCCGGTTCCGCCGTGCTTGACGGCGATGGCGCGGGTATCACCATCGGCGGCCACTTCACGGAAAACATCGGCGGCAATCTCTTCTGGCTGCGCGCCGAAAACGACAACACGCGGGGCTATCGGCGTTATGACGGCCACATCTGGAACGACGATCAGAACAATACCATCGACTTCTTCGGTCTGACCCTGCCCATCACCTTTGATGGCGCCAAGATCATTCCCTGGGGCATGTACGGGCTCGTGGGCAGCCGCGGTCTCGCTGGCGACGCGCGCGGTGACATCGGGGATATGCGCCACGGCATGTTGCCGATCCTGCCCTACGGCACCGATCTTGCGGGGGTGGAAGGCAACCGCAGCGAAGGTTCGGCGTGGTGGGTTGGCGCTACCGGCGAAATCATGAATTTCGGCCCCTTCCGCATCACCGGCGACTTCAACTACGGTAACGTCGACATGGGCAACGTCCATCTCGGCACCTTTACCGAAGGCCACCGCGAGAAGGGCATCGACCTCAAGCGCGCCGGCTGGCTGGCTTCTTTGCTGGCCGAATTCAAGTTTGAATACGGCGTCCCCGGCCTGCTCCTGTGGTACGGCTCGGGTGATAACGATAACCCGTATGACGGTTCCGAGCGTATGCCTACCGTCGACGCCAGCTGGCAGGGTTCGAGCTTCGGCTTTGACGGCGGCTTCGGCATTTCCTCCGACACCATCATCGGCACCAGCCCCGTGGGTACGTGGGGCGCGGCCCTGCGCGTGAAGGACATTTCCTTCATCGAAAACCTGACCCACGCCATTCAGGTGGGCTACTATCGCGGTACCAACGACAAGGAAATGCCCCAAAACGCCGGCATGACCACCTTCCACACCAGCTACGCTGACACCACCGGCCTTGTGGGTTCCACCTACCTGACCACCAAGGACGGCGCGTGGGAAGGCACGTTTGACACCCAGTACCAGCTCTACAAGGACCTGACCCTTGCCGTGGAACTCGGCTATATCCACCTCAGCCTCAACGACGGCGTGTGGAAGGATATCCTCGACGGCACCGAACGCAATGCTTATAAGGCTTCCGTCAACATGCGGTACGCCTTCTAAGAAACGTCCTCCCGCTTCCTCACCCAGTCCGGGGAAGCGGGAGGACAATGCTTCTTTTCCATTCCTTCCTTTCCTTACGGGAAAACCGGGCCAGCTTTCGGGCTGACCCGGTTTTCTTGTTTCGGAAAGTGCTCTCGGCATGGGGCGGAATGCGGTCGCGGTCCCCTATGCTTCGGGCGGAGCGCCCCGGACGGGCAAGCCCGGCAATGACGGCAGACATTTCCCACGGGTTTCGTCATGCCCCCGTGAAGCTGTCATCTCGTCCCACGAAAAACCGTTTTTTCCACCAAACAAGGAACAGGATGAAGGCATAATGCCGTCAGGCCGCACGCCCTTTTCCCCCGGCGGCCTAGCCGTGAGGGACGTGGGGAGATGCGTCTAGTTCTGTTCCACCAGCGGGGCGGTATACTGCACTTCGGAGTCCCACGGGAAGAGAATCCACGTGTCCTGACTTACTTCGGTGATGAAGGTGTCGACGAGGGGCTTGCCTGCGGGTTTGGAGTAGAGGGTGGCGAAATGGGCCTTCGGGAGCATGTCGCGGATGATGCGCGCGGTGTTGCCCGTATCGACCAGATCGTCGACGACCAGCCAGCCGTCGCCGTCGCCCTCGACGGCCTTGAGGACTTCCTCCCCTCCGGTCTGCTCGCGGCCCTGATAGGTGCAGATGCACAGGGTGTCGACCATGCGGATGTTCAGCTCGCGGGCGACGATGGCCGCGGGCACCAGCCCGCCCCGGGCCACGCCGATGATGCCCTTGAAAGGTCCCTGTTCCAGCAGGCGCCATGCCAGCGCCTTGCCGTCGCGGTGAAGCTGATCCCACGTCACGGGATACAGTTTTTGATAACGGTCGGCCTTGCCCATAGGATTCTCCCTCTCCGGTATGGAATCGTAGTAAGTGGTTCAGTCGGCTGAGTCGCCGCGCAGACGTTCGAAAAGCGCGTCCGTCAGCGCGACGATGCAGAAATCATGCTTGTCGGCCAAAGCCAGAGCTTCGGCCCGGTCGAAAAAGAGCGTCTTCTCCGCGTCCACGGCCAGACAGCGGAATTTGCGGTCGATGAGCAGGCGGATGGTGTTGAGCCCGATGGAGGGCAGGTCCACGCGCTCGTCCTGTTTGGGCTTGCAGCGTTTGATGGCCACGCAGCCCTCTCCCCCGAGCTCGCCGCCGCGCCGCAGGGTGGCGTCCGTCCCCTCCATGCACTCCACGGCGGCCACGATGCCCTGCTTGACCACGAGGCACTGGCCGATGTCGAAATGGCCGAGCGTTTCCGCGATGGGCCAGCCGAATTCGATGTCCGCCGTCTCTTCGGGCGTGGGTTTGCGGCGGGTCAGAAAACCCTCCGGGCAGCGCAGGGAGCCGGACAGTTCGGCGGCCTGCATGAGGGTGAAGCCTTCGGCCTCCAGATCGGCCATGATCGCCCGCAGGAGCGCGTCGTCGCCCTTGCCGCGCAGCGAGAAGAAAATTTTGGCGGCCCGCAGGTCCGGGCGCAGCTCCAGCGCGCGAGGCTTGTCGATGGCCCCGGCCATGCACAGCCTGCGCACGCCCTGCCCCCGGAAGTAGGCGATGACCTTGTTGAACTGTCCGAGGTAGACGGTTTCATAGGCGTCCGCTACGCTTTCCAGCCCCGGATCGGTGAAGCCGTGGAAGGCGCAGACGACGACCCTGTAGCCGGCGGCCTTCGCGTCCTGGGCCACAAGGCGGGGAAATTGTCCGCTTCCCGCAATAATGCCGATGGATTCGCTCATAATCCGTGCCCTCTATCATAAATGTCCGGCGAATAAAAGCGCGCCGGGAAGCTGCCCCGGCGCGCGCATGAGAATCTTTTTTCGACGTTCGGGGAAGACGCCTCTCCCTCGGGCAAGGCCGGGAGGGCGGCGCGGCACAGTGGAAAGGAAAGAGCTTCCCACGCCGGGCGGTAGTCGACCGCCGAAAACACGGCGTCCTTGTCGATGGAAAGAGCCCTCCCGCGCCCGGGCGGAGGGGGCGACGTGGCCCGCACGTTGGTGTTCCCGTGTCCCGCGCATGGCTACGGTAGAGGAAAGGACCGCGCTTCTTTCTGTGCTCACCGTCTCCCGCGTACGGGCCACGGTGCCGTTCCAAGCCGAGCAAGGAATCCTTCTCCGCCTCCCACGCACTGGTCACGGAATGGGTGCCGACGCGAGGGGCGGGTGTCAGCCTATCTGCACGACGCTGCGGGCGTGTACGGGGCAGGCTTCCACGCAGGCGGGCACGGACTTGCCTTCCTTTTTCATCCAGTCCTTGCACAGGTCGCAGCGCACGGCCACGGAACGCATGGACTTTTGCGCCATCGTTTCCGATCCGGCGGAGGGCAGGCCGATGGATTCCAGCGAGATGGCCCCATACGGGCAGGCCATGATGCACAACTGGCAGCCCGAGCAGATTTGGGCGTTCATGACCACGACGCCGTCGGTCTGGCGCAGCGCGCCGGTGGGACAGATGCGCGCGCAGGGGGCGTTGTCGCACTGGCGGCAGGAAATGGGCGATTTCACCGAGCCGCTCTTGACTACGTGGACGCGGGCGACCAGTTCGTCGCGCTTTTTCAGGGCCTCCTTGAAGGTGAGGCCGTGATGGGCGGCGATGCAGGCGATCTCGCAGCGGCGGCACGCCTTGCACTTTTCCGGGACGGATTCGATCATGTAACGGCTCATGGTACTATCCTTTTCTTATTCGGACGTCTTTTCGTCCTGCCGGGCGTCGATGCCCGTGATGCGGAAATCCCGGCCTCCCGAGCCTTCGAGACGCAGGCTTCCGCACAGCGGGCAGGGCGCGCGCAGGGAGGTCATGGCGAACGACGCGCCGCAGTCGAGGCAACGCCCTTCGGCGGGGACGGTTTCCACGGCAAGCTCGGCCCCTTCTGCCGCCGTGCCCTCCGCGTACAGCTCGAAGCAGGCTTCCAGCGTGCGGGGCTCCACCGCCGTAAACAGTCCCACGGCGAGGCGCACCCGCGTGATCTTCGTCACCTTATGGCGGCGGGCCTCCTCTTCGAGGATGTTCATCATGGCTGCGACCATCGACGCTTCATGCATGGCGGAGTCCCGTGTGGGGAAGGCGGGGGAAAGAACTTCTTTAAGCGGGGAATGCTCGCTCCCTCACCCCGAACCCCCTCAAAAAAGTACGCTCAACCGGGAGGCGGCCCGCAGGGAATTGCCTTGCCTTGCTCTTCCCGGGGGCGGCTTTAACCCTGTTTATCCTGTCCATATGTTCCACACGTGTCTCTTTCCGGTGGGACGCCCTTCTTCTCTACCCCGAAGGCATTCCCGTCCAGCAGGGGGATGTGTGCTATAGAAAAAGCCTTTCAAGCCACCCCCGCCCTTTTGCCGACCTGTATGAAGGTCTTTGAAAGGAGAGGGGTGGGCGCGAGCCGCGCTGGCAGGTTTGGGGAGTGGAGAGGGAAACTTGCTTCAGAAAGTTTCCCTCTCCACTCCCCAATATCCTTTACCTCTCCGTGCAGCTCACGCAGGGATCGATGCTGTTGACGATGATGGGGATGTCAGCGATCTGGCAGTCCTTCATCATGACGGTGAGGGCTTCCCAGTTCATGTAGGAGGGCACGCGCCACTTGAGGCGGGCGGGGGTGTCCGTCCCGTTGGTCTGGAGAAAGTAGATCAGCTCGCCGCGCGGGGCCTCGGAACGGGCCACGGCCTCGGTTTCCGGGATACGCTCCATGGGTACGGTGAGCGGCCCCCCGGGGAGGCTGTCGAGGCACTGGCGCAGCAGGCCGATGGACTCGAAAACCTCGCGTACCCGGACCATCGCCCGCGACCAGACGTCGCAGCCTTCTTCCATGACGAGATCGAAGTGCAGATCGGGATAGACCAGATAGGGAGTGTTCTTGCGGACGTCGATGTCGAGGCCGGAACCGCGCGCCACCGGGCCGACCACGCCGAGCGCCCAGGCGTCCTCGCGGGGGAGTACGCCTACGCCCCGGGAGCGTTTGGCGATCATGGGATCGGTGCGGAAGACCTTTTCCACGCGCCGCACTGCTTCCTCGACCACGGCCAGCTTGTCGAGCATGTAGTGGGCCAGCTTGTCATCCACGTCCGCCTTGACCCCGCCGATGCAGTTGGCGGAGAGGTTCATGCGGTTGCCGTAGATGGTTTCCTTCACGTCCTGCATGTTTTCGCGCACTTCCATGATGTGCAGGAAGAGCGACTTGAAGCCCATGTTGTGCGCGAAGATGGCGATGTTGAAGAGGTGCGAGGCCACGCGCTTGGTTTCCTCCGCGAGCACACGCAGATACTGGGCTCGGGGCGGCGGAGTCATGCCGAGGGCGTTTTCCACGGCCATGCAGTAGGTCAGCGAATGGCTGTTGGAGCAGAGCGAGCAGACGCGCTCCGTCAGGGTCGTGTTCTTGAAGAAATTGCGCTGGGTGGCCATGCCTTCCATGCCCCGGTGGACATGGCCGGACGTGATCTCGACCTTGCGCACGGTTTCGCCGTCCACGTCGAGGTGGAAATAGACCGGTTCCTCAAGCGCCACGTGCACGGGGCCGATGGGCAGGGAAAAACTGCTGGTCTGGCTCATGCCCGCCCTCCGTCTTCGGCCTCCTGGCCGGGCTCATCGTTCACTTCCATGATCCGTTCCCACATGTCCTTGGTGCACGCGCCGTTCATCATGATGGTCAGGGGGATGACCTCGTTCAGGATGCCCTCGTCGATTTCGGGATCGAGGAAAAGGCGCTTGGGATTGGTGTTGCCCTCCACGTGCACGTCGAAAAGCTCGGCGAACTCGCGCTCGTTCCAGTCGGCGTTGCGGAACCACGGGGTGATGGTGGGCACGCTGTTCTCGGCGGGGTCCAGCGGCACCGTGATGGTGACGGTGTAGCCGCGCACGTCGAAATGATAGGCCAGCGTGGTGATGGGCTCGGCAAGCTGCTTGTTCAGGGCCGTGACCGTGCACAGGCGCGCCCTGTGCTCCGCGAGCAGGGCCGCCGCCGCGGGCAGCTCGGCGTTGCTTTTCAGCGTCACCCACTCGAAGCCGTTGCCCCAGCTGTCCTTGTTGTGGCGTTCTTCGGTGGCCAGTTCCCGCAGCGCCCGCAGGAGGGCGGCATCAAGGGAACGGCTTGACCATGCGGTATTCATGCAAGTTTCTCCTTGCGTCAAATCGGTGCGTCGGATCATTTCATTCGGCGGTTTTTTGCGCGTCGCGGGCCTCAAGGACTCCGTCCTCCGCCTGCGCCGGGACGTCTGTATCTTGCTGCGTCATGGTCATAACGTCGCTCTCCGGTCTGCGTCCGGCGTCTTCCGTCTTTTCCACCTCGGGGTTGGCCGTCCCGCCCGG
>OFGR01002324.1_pt1 | contig 12906 bp, 14 predicted proteins | sample 1521811 | NCBI WGS metagenome assembly OFGR01 (sample SAMEA3504098, study PRJEB24116) | mouse gut metagenome | biome: mouse gut; feature: mouse-associated habitat; material: faeces | place: Denmark | collected 2011
GGCGTAGCTGGTGACTTTCCGTAGGTTCTCGGTCACTCCCTCGGTCAAGAGGTCGGTGCGGATAAAGTGCGCCGTACAGTCTGCCGTGCGCTTCTTGTAGCTGCCGCATATGTAGCAGTCCTGCCGCCGCTTGTCCGTCTGATACCTCTGCTGGTACATGACGCTGCCGCAATCCGCACAAAACAGTATGCCGGAGAACAAGCCCACTTCATCATAGCGGTTGGGGCGTTTGCGCTGCTTGCGTAGCTCCTGCACCCGTTCCCATGTGTCCCTGTCGATTATCTGCTCGTGGTGGTTCTCAAAGATTGCCTGTTTGTCCTCGCTGTTGTAGATAATCTTGCTGCACTTGTAGGATTGTGTGGTGGTCTTGAAGTTCACAAGGCAGCCCGTGTATTCCCGGTTTTCAAGGATATGTACCACGGTGTTCGCCGCCCATTTGCACTCATAGCCGGGGTGGTAGCGGCGGGTTCTCCCTGTCCGGCGGTATTCCAGCGTTCCCGGCGTGGGGATTTCCTGCTCCGTGAGCATACGGGCTATCTTGGTCGGTCCGTTCCCGGCAAGGCATCTGTGTGTTGTAACAATTCAAAATCATACAAAAGCAAAACCTCCTTCGTAAAAAACAACATCTTTGCTGCAAAAGTCCATATGCAAAGAGCGCACAGCAGTACAGTCTGCTAATGCGCCCTTACATTTTGTCTGACAGACATTTTTACAAAACACTTATATTTTAGGAGGTGCCGTCCGGCCGGAAACTTGATTATTTCCAAGCCGAAAAAAGCGCCACGATGCTTCGTGACGCCTTTGTCTGTCTTTCTTTATGAACTTATAAATATCTTAATCTACATTCCCTATCCTGTCAATCGCATAACTGCTCAAAATATTCAGTCAAAGTCCCTTTTTATACAGCATAATAACCTCTATTTTCCGATCATATTTAAAAACGCTTCATGTATCCGATTATTTTCATCTAATTCCGGATGAAATGACATTCCAAACTGTACGCCATATCTCACTGCCACAATCCTGTTGTTTACTGCCGCAAGCACTTCTACACCTTCTCCCGCTTCTTCAATATACGGCGCACGGATAAAAGTCATGGGAACTTTTCCAATCCCCTTCATTTCCTGTACTGTATGGAAGCTGCCAAGTTGTCTGCCATAAGCATTTCTTTTCACCCTGACCGGCAATGTCCCAAAATAGACATGTTCATCATTCACCAGTTCCTCTGCCAGAAGGATCAGACCAGCACAAGTTGCCAAAACCGGCATTCCGGCCTGAATCCTCTTCTTCAGGCCGCCATACAGATCCAGTTCTTTTATCAGCTTTCCCTGCACCGTGCTTTCTCCGCCGGGCAAGATCAGGCCGTCAAAGGATTTTTGTAAATCTTCTTTTTTGCGAAGTTCCACGCAGGAAACCCCCAAGCCCTCCAGTTTCTTCCGATGCTCAATAAATGCTCCCTGTACAGCAAGTATGGCGATCTGCATCCTATTTTCCCCTCTCTTCCATTATAAGTTCTATTTCCTGTTCATTGATCCCCACCATTGCTTCCCCAAGATCTTCAGAAAGTGACGCAAGCATCGCAGAATCCCCATAATTGGTGACCGCCTTTACAATAGCTGCCGCCCGTTTCTTCGGATTCCCGGATTTGAAAATACCTGATCCTACAAATACGCCTTCTGCGCCAAGTCGCATCATAAGAGCCGCGTCCGCCGGCGTCGCCACTCCCCCTGCCGCAAAATTTACTACCGGCAATCGGCCATTTTCATGTACATACTCTGCCAGTTCATAGGGTACTTTTAAATTCTTCGCTTCTTCAAACAGCTCATCCTCCTTCATAGAAACTATCTTTGCAATTTCCTGATTCATTCTTCTCATATGCCTGACTGCCTGAACCACGTCACCTGTTCCAGGTTCACCCTTTGTACGAATCATGGATGCTCCTTCATTAATTCTTCTGAGCGCCTCGCCCAAATCCCTCGCACCGCATACAAACGGAACCTTAAATTTACGTTTATCAATATGATAGACATCATCTGCCGGCGAAAGCACTTCACTTTCGTCTATATAATCAATTTCGATCGCTTCCAGTATCTGCGCTTCTACAAAATGGCCAATCCTGCACTTCGCCATAACAGGTATGGAAACGGCTTCCTGTATCCCCTTGATCATCTTAGGATCACTCATCCGCGATACTCCGCCTGCCGCACGGATATCTGCAGGTATCCTTTCCAATGCCATGACTGCGCATGCACCTGCTTCTTCTGCGATCTTGGCCTGTTCCGGCGTGGTAACATCCATGATCACGCCTCCTTTTAACATTTGTGCTAATTGCTTGTTCAATTCATACCTATTTGCATCCATTAAATTATCCTCCTGTAATTCCTATCAAGTTCCTATGTATTCTAAACCTAAATTGGCATTGTTAAAATATCCAGTTTTTCAATTATTTTCCATACCACTTTCCCCTGCTCGTTCTATTTTCATGAATTATGCAGGTAATCTTTTAGCTTTTCAAGATACAATCCCGACATCCTGCTCAATATCGTGTTCTTCTTTACAATATAACCAATCTCCATGATGCTGTTTGGATTTTTTTCATCCTCCCGATAGGGAACCGCAATATAATCCCTGCCGTTCAGTTCTTCGCAGATGATTCCTGAACAAAGCGTATATCCATTTAACCCAATCATCAGGTTCAGCATGGTTGCGCGGTCATTTGCCTTGATCACTTGCGGATATTCATTCGTAGAAAGAATTTCTTCCGCAAAATAAAAAGAACTGTTATCCCCCTGCTCAAAAGACAGGCACGGATATCTCTCCAACTGCTCGAAACAGATGGATTTCTCCTTTGCCAGCGGATGATTTTTCCAAAGATAAACATACGCCTGGCATTCTATTAGATGGCAAAATTCCAAATTTGCTGATTTTAAAAGCCTCCCTATCGACTTGCGGTTAAAATCACATAAATAGAGTATGCCAACCTCACTCTTCATCGTACTGACGTCATGGATTACCTCAGCAGTCCTGGTCTCCCTGATCGCAAATTCATATCTCGACATATCAAATTCCTTTGCCATATCCACAAATGCCTTTACAGCAAACGAATAATGCTGGGTCGATACTGCAAATTTCTTTTTACGTGCGCCGCCTTTCCCATATTTCTCCAAAACCGTTTCATACTGCCCGTAAATCTGTTTTGCATAGAGCAGAAACTCTGCCCCGTCATTTGTCAGCGTCACTCCTCTGCCACTTCTGTAAAATAAAGTAATTCCCAATTCCTTTTCGAGCTCTTTCATGGAACTGGTCAGGGAAGGCTGTGATACGTATAATTGTTCTGCCGCTTTATTCAGCGAATTTGTTTCCGCAATTGTTATAAGATATTGTAACTGAATCAATGTCATTTTTCTTACCCCCAAAAAAAGACCTTGCAGACAGTATTTCTGCAAGGTTCTTTTCACACCACCTATATCGCCTGGTATCTACTCTTCAGCTTTATCCTCTTCTTTCTCCGCTGCTTCTGTCTCTACTACCGCAGACGCATGCGCTTCTGTAACAATCACAACGGTTGTCTCTAAATCCGTTGTAAGGCTGACATCCTCCTTCTGCGCAATCGGCAGATCTTTGACTTTAACAGTATCTCCGACCTTCAAGTTTCCGGCATCTATCTCCACTCTATCTACCAGCGCGGCAGGCAGCGCTTTAAATGAAATCTCATGCAGCATCTGCTGCGGAATCCCTGCAGACAATTTTTCAAGATTAATCAGATGTATCTCGGCAGTAGAATGTACCTTCTCATTGCTCACTAATGCCTGAAAATCAATCTCATTCACACATCTTTTCAATGAATCGTAATCCACTTCTTTAATTAATGCATTGTAAGTCTGTCCTTCTACTTCCAGCATAACCCGGCCGCCTTTTCCTTCATGTTTCAGGAGCTGATCAATTACACCTTTCTCCAGTTGCAGCGGAATAGACGTCTCCAGTTCATGACCGAACAGGTTACCTGTTACAAGCCCTTCGCGTCTAAGCTTTTTTGCTTTGATTGACAAGTCTCTCTTTTCAGCTTTCAAAGTATTCATTTATCTTTTCCTCCAAATACTGAATCTCGCTTAACAGCCTTCAGCTTTACTCTGCAAGCAGGTTTTGTTAAGTTTTATTTTCTGTTACCCCCTTATTATACACCGCTTGTCAAGGGCAGATATTGAACTTTAAAATCTCTGCCCTTTTTCGCACTGTGCTATTCAGTTTCTCCGCCTTCCACGACCAATTCTTCCTTATATTCATCCCCATAGGTATCTGTCAGGGTTGCGTCATAATCTGCATGGAAGAACTGTTCGTCGGCCACCGCCTTTATCTCATCATTGATCCATGTCAAAAGTGTCTCATTCCCCTTTGATACAGCCGGCGCAATCGTATCCTTACCGCCAAGCTCAGGGATTCCGACTTTGTATCCTTTATTCTGGAGCGCATACGCGATAACCTCTGTGTTATCGTTTGCCCATGCAGCGCCGTTCCCATTTTCCAGGGCATTCTTAGCTGTTGCATAGGAATCATATTTCTGAAGCGGAATATCCGGATAATTTTCAGTCAGATATGTCTCGGCTGTTGTTCCGGAGATAACGATGATCTGCTTTTCCTCATCCCAATTGTCCAGGCTCTCCACAACCTGATCCTCCGGCGATACAACGCCTAACGCCACATTCATGTATGGAAGCGCAAAGTCAACCTCCTCCGCCCGTTCCTCTGTCACGGTAAAGTTCGCCAGGATAATATCAACTTTTCCGGTCTGCAGATATTCAATACGGTTTGCTGCTTCTGTGGAAACAAAATTCACATCTACGCCCAGATCTTCCCCGATCCTGTTGGCAAAATAAACATCATAGCCCTGGTATTCTCCATTTTCATCCACATAACCAAACGGATTTTTATCAGAGAATACGCCGATATTAATGGTTCCGTCTTTTTTTATCTCATCCAGTGTGCGGTATACGGTATCTGGTTCTGCCTCTTTGCTGCTGTTTTCCTTGGCATTATCATTCGCCTTCGCATCCGGATTCCCGCATGCTGTCAACACTGCCACCGCAGTGACTGCTGTGAATAATGCTGCTATTTTTTTCCAATCAAATTTTTTCATCTTTCCTGATCTCCTTTTTGTCAAAATAATCTTTTCCATTCTTTTTTGCCGTTTTCACTGCCTGAAATGTAAACGTATTTAAAAACCGCTTTGCCCTCTCCGTCCTGGGATTCTCAAAGAATTCCTCCGGCGGTGCGTCCTCGATCAGCTTCCCACCTTCCAGAAACAGAATCCGGTCCGCAACTGCACGGGCAAATTGCATTTCATGTGTGACAATGAGCATCGTCCGTCCCTGAGCCGCCAGCGCCAATATGACATCCAATACCTCCCTGACCATTTCCGGGTCCAATGCTGCCGTCACCTCGTCAAACAACATCAATTCCGGATGCATACACAATGCCCTTACAATCGCCACGCGCTGCTTCTGGCCGCCGGATAACTGCCTCGGAAAATATCCCGCCTTTTCTTTCAGTCCCACCCGGTCAAGCAGCTTCATCGCCTCCTCCCGTATCTCCTCCTTTTTTCTTCCCTGCACCTTTACAGGCGCCAGCATGATATTATCAAGGACGGTCATATGAGGAAATAATTCATAATTTTGGAATACCATACCTATCTTCTGCCTGATGTGGGTGAGAGATCTGCTGTCTGCACTTATTTCTTCTTCATCAAGCCGAATCCTCCCGCCCTGTATCGGCTCCAGCGCATTGATACAACGAAGCAGCGTACTTTTCCCACAGCCGCTGGGACCTACAAGCACAAGGACTTCTCCTTTCCTGATATCCAAACTCAGATCATCCAGGATTATATTTTCATCGTACCGTTTTGTGATATGCTCTACGGTAAGCATTGATTCTGCCAAAGCTGTCACCTCCATCTTCTCTCAAGATATTTTGCCGCCATACTAATGGGCCAGCAGGAGAAAAAGTACAAAAGAAACACCGCAAGGTAAATACCAAAGGCAGCGTTCGGACTTGTCATCCGGTTTGCCTCGATAATCTGCTGTGCAGCTTTGAGCACTTCCACGACACCGATCATCAGAATCAGGCTGGTTGTTTTTATCATCCTGGTAATCAGATTCATAGATAACGGAATCAGCCTTCTAAGTGCCTGCGGGATTACAATGTACCTGTAAACCTGTACTCTGTTAAGCCCCAGGGCTTCGCCGCTCTCATACTGGTGCAACGGAATACTGATCAGAGCGCCTCTTACCAGGTCGCTCATTTCAGCCGTTCCCCAAAGAGAAAAGACAATGACTGAAGCAGATTCTCCCGACAGATCCCATCCAAATGCCCGCGTAGTTCCAAAAAACACAAGGAACAATAATACCATCTGCGGCATAATACGAATGATCTCAAGATAAACCTTAAGAAGCACCTTTACGACAGGATTCTTCCAAGTCATCAGCATTCCAAGCAGGATTCCTGACGGGATACTAATGGCTATCGATATCAGGCTGATCCTTAGAGCGATACCCAGCCCCGCCAGAAGCCTTGGAAGATTCTGCCCCTTTCCTAAAACCTCAAGCCCCAAATCCGGCATAACGCATCCTCCTCTCCAACAGGCTTCCCAGAACGGATACTGGAAGAAGAATCAACAGATAGAACAGCACTAGTAAAAACAGGCTCTCTGTTGTCTTATAGTACAGCCCGATCAGATCCTTTGCCGTAAACATCAGATCCATGAGACTCACGGCGCTGAATACACTTGTCTCCTTCAGCAAAAATATCACATTTGCCATGAATGCCGGGAAACTGATGGAAAATGCCTGGGGCAAAATAACATACCGCATAGCCTGCCACCTGTCCATTCCAAGGCTTAACGCACTTTCCATCTGCACCCCGTCCACCGCCTCCAGCCCGCTGCGGCAAGCCTCCGCCATATAGCTTCCTCCTAAGAATGCAAGTCCGGCTATACCGCAGACTTCAGGATCGGTCTGTATTCCGATTTTCGGCAATCCATAATAGATAAAGAACAACTGTACAAGCAGCGGCGTATTCCTGCTAAACTCGATATATACTGTCGCAATCCTTTTCAGGATTGGAACTTTGTAATATTGTATCACCGCACACAACAGACCAAGAGCAATTGCAAAGAATATCCCGGCAAGACCAATCCTCACTGTAAGCCATGCGGCTTTTTCATACAGAGGAATATATTTTTCTATAAATTTCCAGTCCATATCGGCATCTCCTAAATATAATACATATTCTGTGCGGTATTTTTTTGTTTTTCTGAACTCTCTACAAGCTTCTTTAAAGTCAGCGTACTGAAAAAGCGGGCAATCCATCCGTTTACTGGCTCTATAATCTCTGTCTGGACCGCATGAGCTTCTGTTTCACCTTTCCCATCTATCAGCGCTTCCTCTGCCTCCAAAAAACAGCTTCCCTCTAAAACTGCTAAGACATCCTCAATCTTAATATGTTCCGGCGGTCTTGCAAGAGAGTACCCGCCCTGCGGTCCCTTAGTGCTTCTTATAATGTCTGTTTTCCTGAGTGAAGCAAATATCTGCTCCAGATACTTTACTGAAATACCGTTCCTGTCCGCGACCTCGCTCAGCTGAATGCTGCCACATGCAGCATTCTCTGCCAGATCGATCAGCGCCCTGATCCCATATCTGCTTCTTTTTGAAAACATCATCTGTCCTGCCCTTCTTATTCTCTTTATTCTGTAAACAAAGGTGTTGAATAATATCTGTCTCCGTTATCCGGAAGCAGCGCCACGATCAGCTTCCCCTCGTTCTCCGGACGCTTGGCCAGCTCAATCGCGCCATAGAAAGCCGCCCCTGAAGAGATGCCAACCAAAATGCCTTCCTTTTTTGCAAGGAGCTTTGCCGCCTGGAACGCATCGTCATTTTCAACCTTAAACACATCGTCATATATAGACGTATTCAGTACATCTGGAACAAACCCTGCACCGATTCCCTGAATCTTATGAGGACCAACTTTTCCTTCCGACAATACCGGAGAATCCGCAGGCTCCAATGCCACAATCCGGATATCCGGGTTCTGTTCCTTCAGATATTCTCCGACTCCTGTTACCGTACCGCCTGTTCCGACGCCCGCAATAAAAATGTCTACCTTTCCATCCGTATCTTTCCAAATCTCCGGACCCGTCTCTGCTTTATGAATGGCCGGGTTCGCCGGGTTTACAAACTGCCCTGGGATAAAGCTGTCTGGAATCTCTTTCGCCAATTCGGCTGCTTTCTCAATCGCCCCTTTCATTCCTTTCGCGCCTTCCGTCAGTACCAGTTCAGCTCCATATGCTTTTAAAATATTTCGTCGCTCTACACTCATGATTTCCGGCATGGTAAGTATGATCCGATAACCCTTTGCAGCCGCAATTGCAGCCAGCCCAATCCCAGTGTTTCCTGACGTAGGTTCAATAATAACAGAGCCCTCTTTTAACAGTCCTTTACTCTCGGCATCCTCCAGCATCGCTTTCGCAATCCTGTCCTTTACACTCCCGGCTGGATTAAAGTATTCTAATTTCACTAGAACAGTTGCCTTAAGTCCAAGTTCCTTTTCGATATTGGCCACCTCTACCAACGGAGTATTGCCAATCAACTCCAAGGTGCCTTTATAGTAATTTGCCATTTCACTTTCCTTCTTTCTTTTTTTGATATTGTACTCCTGTTCCCTGCCATCCTGCTGTTTCCTAAAAAGGTATATTTTTTACCTTTCCAAATTCCAACAGATTCCCTGTCCGTCTTTAAGATTTGTTTTCCATATTTTTCCTCCAAATATTTTCTGAAATGGATGTTACTCCTATTTACCTACTATGTCAATAGGTTTATATGTTTTTTGTTGATATTTTCCATTTTTAACAGTATAATCAAGAGACAGGAGGTATATTTCTATGATTTCAACAAAAGCGCGCTATGCGCTCAGAGTATTGATCGATCTTGCCAGAAACCAGGAAGAGGGCTTTGTTCCGTTAAAGGAAATATCAAAACGACAGGAGATTTCAGAAAAATATCTTGAGATTATCCTAAAAACACTTGTAAAAGGCAAGATTATAAAAGGGCTTCGCGGAAAAGGCGGCGGATACAGGCTTACCCGCCTGCCCAAAGAATATACCGTCGGCGAAATTATCGAGCTGACGGAAGGCCCGCTTGCTCCAGTTGCCTGCTTAATGCCGGGTTCTAAGCCATGTCCCCGGCGGAACAATTGTGCTACTCTTCCACTATGGCAGAAATTTGATTCGTTTACCCACGACTTTTTTTACAATATAACTTTAGATGATTTAATAAATGGGCGCTTGTAACATACCGAATCCATTGTTTGAAGCACAGGAATCGTCCCCCCGCACATCACAAAGCCTGTCTCAGTCTTTCTAGTGCTTCTTTCAGCGTTGCACGCGGGCATGCGGCATTGATTCTTTGAAACCCCTCCCCCGCAGGGCCGAACAATGCTCCGCTGTCGAGCCAAAGTCCTGCTTTCTTCACAAGCAGCTCATCCAAATCCCGGTTTGATAAAGACAGGCTTCTAAAGTCTAGCCACACCAGATAAGTTCCTTCTGGTTCTCTAACTTTTATTACGGGGATATTTTTCTCTATATATGATTTCATATAAACAATGTTCCCTTTTATATAGGAAAGCATTGCTTCGTACCATTCCTCTCCATATTGGTATGCTGCCTGGCAGGCTGCAATTCCTGCAGCGTTCACCTGACTGTACCCCGACGCACGGATCTGCTTTTTAAATTTTCTTCTCAGTTCAGCATTGGGGATAAATATATTCGAGACCTGAAGTCCCGCAATATTAAAGGTCTTGCTTGGCGATGTACAGACAATGGTAAATTCCTTATACTCTTCTTTCAGATTACAGAACACTTGATGGACTCCGTGAAATACAAAGTCCTGGTGGATTTCATCACTGACCACGATCACCCGGTGCTTTTTACAGATTTCTCCAAGTGTGACCAGTTCTTCTCTCGTCCAGACTCTTCCAACCGGGTTGTGGGGGCTGCATAGAATAAACATTTTTACTCTCTCCCGGATAATCTTCCGTTCAAAATCCTTGAAATCAATCTCATATCTGCCATCCGCTTTTATCCTCAGCGTACTGTCTACAACCTTTCTGTCATTATCTGCGATCACTTCATAAAACGGATAATAAACCGGCCGTGATATCAACACTGCGTCTCCTTTTTCCGTAAATGCCTGTACTGCCATCGCCAGTGCAAAAACAATGCCAGGCGTCTTAACCAGCCATTCTTCTTCCACCTTCCAGTTATGGTGTCTTTTCATCCAGCCGCTCACCGCATCAAAATACTCATCCCCCGCTTCGCTGTATCCATAGATACCATGCTCTGCCTGACCCGCCAGCGCCTTCTGTATATAGGAAGAAATACGAAAGTCCATATCTGCCACCCAAAGGGGCAGAATACCATCCGGCATGCCTCTTTGGACGGCAAAATCATATTTTAAACTATTTGTTTTTTTTCGGTTTACCATTGTATCAAAATCGAGATTTTTCTCTGACATGCTGTTATTCCCCTTATTCTGTATTTTCTTCCTAATTATAAAATAGAAGCAAACGCGTTGTTCAAATCTGCAATGATATCTTCAATCTTTTCAATCCCGACAGACATACGCAGAATGCAGTCCGTAATGCCGTTTTTCTGCCGGACATTTTCCGGCACATCCGCATGAGTCTGGGTAATCGGATAAGTGATCAGTGTTTCTGTCCCTCCAAGGCTTTCCGCGAAAGAAATCAATCTTACATTTTTCAGGATAGCCAGCGCGGCATTCTTTGATTCTGTCTCAAATGTAAGCATTGTCCCAAAACCACTGCACTGTTTTTTCATGATCTCATATCCCGGATGAGAAGGAAGCCCTGGATATATGACTTTTTTTATAATTTCCTGCTCTTCCAGCCAACAGGACAGCTTACCTGCGTTTTCCTGCGCCCGCTCCATGCGTACCGCCAGAGTCTTGATTCCTCTTAAAATCAGCCAGCTGTCAAATGGGGAAAGTCCTGCCCCCGTGGTTTTTATAATAAATCTGAGCTCCTCGCCGACTGCCTCGTCATTTGTTACAACAAAACCGGCAATGGTGTCATTATGCCCTCCAAGAAACTTCGTGCCGCTGTGTACCACGATATCCGCACCTAATTTTAATGGATTCTGAAAATAAGGCGAAAGAAATGTATTATCCACTATCAATAGGAGTCCATGCCTTTTTGCCGTGTTCGCAAGTTCCCTGATATCCGTAACATTCATCATCGGATTCGTCGGCGTCTCGATAAATACGGCCCGCGTCCTGCCTGTGATAAACGGCTCCAGCTCCTCTTCGTTACAGTTAACTCTGGTAAATTCAATCCCATTTTTCCTGGTGATATGCTCGAACAGGCGAATACTTCCGCCATAGAGATCTGCATCCACAATCAAATGATCTCCCGGCCGGAACATTTCCATCAATGCCGATATAGCGGCCATGCCGCTGGAAAAAGCAAGCGCACAGGCTCCCTCTTCAAGAGCCGCCACCACATTCTCCACATGCTCTCTTGTAGGATTCTGTAAACGGCTGTAATCATAACCTGTGCTTTCCCCCACAGCCGGATGCGCGAATGTCGCCGTCTGATAAATGGGATAACTGATTGCGCCATAATGATCTTTTGAATTTTGGCTATTTGTACTTTGTTCATCAGCTAAGTGCTGACATCGGGTTTCAATGCTAAATCCCATATCCTGTTCCTCCTCGTATTAACAATCAAATTTTTGCATAAATTTCCTTAAATCATATATTCTATAGTTTTTTCCGGAGTTTTTCTGGAGCTGCTGTTATAGATCAGCATTGCGCCGCGCTTCCCCACCGAACCTAACGAGTAATCCTGAATCAGATCACTGTTCATGACCTCCCAGTCAACCCATCTGTTGATTGTTCCGTTTTTTTCTGATACAACCCTGACCTTATCACTTTCCGGATAAGCCTCCGTATAATAAGGGTCAAAAAGCCCGATTTTATTCTCCTTTATTTCTACAAGCAGAACATAATGCCCCTCGCCTCCAAGCCATACCCATACCGCTGCGACACCGCCTTGCTGTAAACACTCTGTTATGATGCTGTTCTGCTTCACACTGACTTGATCCTCTTCTATAAACTGTGACCAGATCGGGAATTTTTTCTTCTTCCCATATTGATTGAACCAACATGACAAAAATCTCATTGCCATAGCAGATGTTCCGCTCTTTCCGCTTTCCCCGTCATCGTTGTATGCGTCAAGTGTATATAGGTAGATATTCTGCAGAAATTCCGGAGTAATCTGCTCCCTCTCAAACAAATACCGGACCGCATTAATCAATGTGGCTGGTCCACAGTCATATTCTGACGTCTGATATATTAAAGTATTTTTCACCTTTCCTTCCCCTCCTGTTTACCTGAATTCCTCGCCGCATCATACAATGCATTCCCGATGAGATTAATACCTTCATTCATTTAATAAGGTAAGCGCCGCTTCCGCAAGAAATGCTGCCGATTTTTCAAGTACATCACAGCTTGCCGTGAATTTAGGATGATGGTTTGGATATTTGCCGCCCGTTCCCATCTTTATAAATACACCTCCGACACTTTCCAGGTAATAACTAAAATCTTCACCCGCAAGGGAGGGCTGCGCCTCTTCGACAACCAGCCCCGCTGTCTTCGCTGCCTTTTCTGCTTTTTTAGTCAATTCTTCATCGTTGATAACTGCCGGCGGCCCCTCATACCATTCCGTTACTGCCTCCGCTCCATAAGCTGCCGCCGTACAAACTGCAATTTGATTAAGTCTTTCTTTAATCAATTGCCTGACATCCGGTGACAAAGACCTTACCGTCCCTTCCATATACACGCT
>OFGR01002329.1_pt1 | contig 12887 bp, 13 predicted proteins | sample 1521811 | NCBI WGS metagenome assembly OFGR01 (sample SAMEA3504098, study PRJEB24116) | mouse gut metagenome | biome: mouse gut; feature: mouse-associated habitat; material: faeces | place: Denmark | collected 2011
AATTCATTGCGCATTGTCCGCACCTCCCACGCCAAAGTCCGTGTTGGTTAGCAGAATATCCACACGGGGATTTTTTTCATACAGAGGAAAAACCTCCGCCATAAACGCCTGAAGTACCTCGGCGTCAGGATGCACGTTTGTGGAATTTTCCGTCATAAGGTTCACGCAGACCCGCTCGAAATACGCAAGACCCGTTTCAATATCTTGTTTCATGGACGCAGCCGTTTGTCCGGTGACACCAAAAAGCAGACACGCTTCGTTGAAATCCTTGGCGATTTCCGCCGGGTCGGAAACGCCGATTCCTTTATGCAGGACGTTTTCCCGGAAATCCCGATCAAAGGTCTCCACACCCTGCTTGATTTTTACATCGACGCCCAGCGCGGCAAACCGCTGGCGCAAGGCGGGAATTTCCTGCCTGTAAAGGAGTTTTCTCTCTATGAAAGGACGTATTCATTCACTTGAAAGTTTTGGCACCGTAGATGGTCCCGGCACCAGATTTGTCGTATTTGTGCAGGGCTGTCCTATGCGCTGTGCCTACTGTCACAATCCTGATACCTGGGAAATGTCAGGCGGCACTATGATGGAACCTTCTGAAATTCTGGATAATTATGAGCGCAACAAACCCTTTTATAAAGGAGGCGGCATTACTGTTACTGGTGGCGAACCCCTGATGCAGATAGATTTTGTACTTGAACTTTTCACACAGGCTCATGAGCGTGGCATTCACACCTGTCTTGACAGCTCTGGCATCGCATACAAGCCAAATGCAAATCCCGATTGGTTGGCCAAGCTCGATAAACTCTGTGCCGTAACCGATCTTGTCATGCTGGATATCAAACATATTGACCCAGAAAAACACAAAGACCTTGCCAAGCAACCAAACGAAGGCATTCTTGCTTTTGCAGAATATCTTGACAAAATGCATGTTGATGTATGGATTCGCCATGTCGTAGTACCTGGGCTTACAGACGATCCAAAAGACCTGCACCGCCTTGGTTATTTTATTGGCGGATTGAGCAATCTCAAAGCACTGGATGTCCTTCCCTATCATACGATGGGAAAGAAAAAATATGATGAACTTGGACTCCCATACCGATTAGACGGAGTACCCGAAATGAGCAAAGACCGCGTGCCAGAGCTGAAACAGCATATTCTCAATGGTATCCGAGAACGCCGCGGTATTCCAGTCAACCAGAGCTCAAGTGCAAAAACAGAAGCGTAGGGTTCTGGGGCTGAACTGTTATAACCATAGCATATTTATTCACATTTTCCTTGTATTTTGTTTTGATATATATTAAAATATCTATATTGATAAGTATTTGACAACTGTGCTGTGTTACAATTGCGATACATATCAAATAGCTGCAATTTTGCAGACTGCAAATTATTGAACAATCAGTATAAGGAGGAGATTATATTATGGCATACCAGATTACAGATGCATGTGTATCATGCGGCGCTTGCGAATCTCAGTGCCCAGTTGGCGCTATCAGCATGGGTGATGGCAAGTTTGAAATCGACGCGGATAAGTGCATCGATTGTGGTTCTTGCGCAGGAGCATGCCCTACAGGATCTATTGAACAGGCATAATGAACTGCGCTCCATAAGGAACGCATAACAAATAAAGAGTCCGCACTGCGGACTCTTTATTTGCTTTATAGAAAACGGTGCTGATATTGATTCTCTACTCAATTTTCGCTTCTGCGGTACGCTTAAGAAACGGAAATTCCCACTTCTGCTTTTTATCTGTTTTTTGTTGTTCCAATGCTTCTTCTTTTGCCTGAACAAATTTTACTGTATTGTCATTTTCCTGTTTCTCCATCTTCTCTAGTTTTTTCCGCTTTGCTTTCGAAATTTTTGCCGGCTTGCCATTTTTGGTACTATATTGGCGCAAAAGTTCATCAATACGTTTATAATACTCTTCGTTGCGCTTATCCTCCATTTCATGCCTGTTTGTCACTCGTTCCTCATCGCGCTCTTCCATCAGGCGGAACTGATAATCAAGTTCCTTGCAGATATCCCCTTTCACACTTTCAGAAATGCGCGCCACCAAATGTTCTTCCATTTCTTCATTGTTTGCTGCTACAGCTTCTTTTATCAATTTCTGAAAAAGATACTGTAAGCGCATCGTTTGTTCTTTAGATGCTTCTTGCAGGCGCGTACTGCTTTCTGGATAGCGTTCCTCTTCAACTGCTTTCATCTCCTTAATTTCTATCATGTTTTTCATACCGCTTCTCGTTTCGTGAAAGGATTCTGTGTCTTCCTCCTCCTTTATAACCTCCTCAGAAGCAGAATATTTTTTGCTTCCAAACCGCTCACTCCATCGGCTATCTTCTGCATTTTTTAGAGATGCATTTTTCACATCGCCTATCTTTGTTATTTTTGTCATCTGCTTTTGTGCAAAAGGATTGTCTGCCCTCATATCCTCCTCGCCTCCGTCGTCATTATGTATCTGTTCTAACAAGGTCTTCACTGCCTTCAACTGTAGTCCCTGGTCCTTCAGACTTTTAATCCTCACAAATCTGTCTATATCCTCTTGTGTATAAATTCTGTGTCCCTGCTCATTCCTCTTGATTGGCAGGTCCAGTTCCTCCTCCCAGTACCTAAGAACATGTGATTCCACATGAACCTCCTTTGCAGCTTCGTTAATCAGATACTTTTCCTTTACCACTTCTAAACTCCTTTCCTGTGAACATGCAACATTAGCTCTAATCGAGAAAGAGGACTGCATTCTACCCTCTCTTCGCCGTGCGAAGCATATGCGGCCTTCGCGTTTACTTCCTTATGCACAGAATACATGCTGCAAAAGCTGTTAATTTTCTTTGAAATCCCTGCGCATAAGCAAAAAGAGGGCATGTTCTACCATGTCCTCTTTCGTAAATATCATCGAGAAGGAAATCGTTTCTTTCCTTCCGTATCCATGTATGTATGAAAATCTTACTTTGCAAGATTTGCAAACTGTGTATAATCTGGCAGCCATGCTAAGTTTATTGTACCAATGGCACCATTTCGTTGTTTGGCGATAATAATTTCCGCCACATTTTTTAATTCCGTATCCTTATTGTAGTAATCATCACGATAAATGAACATCACAACATCTGCATCCTGCTCAATCGCTCCTGACTCTCGAAGGTCAGAAAGCATTGGTCTGTGATCCGGCCGCTGCTCAACTGCACGAGAAAGCTGCGAGAGCGCAAGAACTGGTACATGTAGTTCCCTTGCCAGTGCCTTTAAGGATCGCGAAATTTCTGAAATTTCCTGTTGTCTTGACTCATTTTTTCCTGAGCCTGTCATCAACTGCAGGTAATCTATAATAATCATTTGCAGATCATACTCAAGTTTAAACTTTCTGCATTTTGAACGAAGTTCTCCGATGCCAATACCAGGTGTATCATCAATCAAAAGCTTTGATTTCCCAATAGTATCAGCGCTTTCAATCAGGCGCTCCCACTCATCATCCTTCATATTGCCAGTTCGAATTGATTGTGAGTTTACCTTTGATTCCAGTGACAGCAAACGATTTACCAGTTGTTCCTTAGACATTTCTAGCGAAAAAATCACCACAGACTTATCACTGTGAAATGCCACGTGCTGGGCTATATTCAATACAAAAGCTGTTTTTCCCATAGAAGGACGCGCTGCAATCAAAATCAAATCCGAAGGCTGCATTCCAGCAGTTTTAAAGTCCAAATCCAAAAACCCTGTTGCAATGCCTGTCACTGCTCCCTTATTCTTCGAAGCCTCCTCTATCATATTCATGGCATTCATAACAACCTGGCGGATTGGCACAAATTCTCCGCTATTTCGCTTTTGTATGATATCAAATATATTTTTCTCTGAAGTCTCTAGAATCGCTTCTAGGGAATCACTCTGGGCATAACAGCGATTCGCAATCTCTTCATTGACGCGAATTAGCTTCCTCAATACTGATTTTTCAGCTACAATTGCGGCATAATGCTTTATATGCGCTGATGTTGGAACTGCTCCCATAACATCCCTTATAAATTCAAGGCTGTATATTTCAGGGGGCGCCCCTTTTTCTTTCAATCGCTCCTGAAGTGTTACCAAATCTACTGGTTTCCCTTCATCATTCAAATCCTGCATCGCATCAAACAGGATTCCATACTGTTTCCCATAGAAATCTTCACCGCTAATTTGTTCCGCAGCGATGGTTATCGCTTCCTTGTCCATCAGCATAGAACCTATTACTGACTGTTCCGCCTCGATACTGTGGGGCAGAATCCTTTTTAATACTGCCTCATCCATTTCAGGCATATTTCAACCCTTACTCCTTTCCAAAAGCAAAGTTTTCTCGCTATTTCACGCAATCTTTAAACACTCTCAACATGTACTTTCAGCTTTGCAGTTACCTTGGGATGCAGTTTCACAGCCACTTCATGCACCCCTGCAGTCTTGATTGCCTCGCTAAGTTGTATTTTCTTTTTGTCAATCTCTTTGCTGTATTGTTCCTTGACTGCTTTTGCAATCTCCTTTGAAGAAACGGAACCAAAGGTTCTGCCGCCTTCTCCTCCTTTAATCTCAAGCTTAACTGTCATTTTCTCAATCTCTGCTGCAAATGTCTGTGCTGCTTCAAGCAGCTCTTTTGCAACCTTTTCTTCATTCTGCTTTTGAAGCTTAAGCGTATTCATATTTTCGCCCGTCGCCTCAACTCCAAGTTTTTTGGGAATAATAAAATTTCTGGCATACCCATCTTTGAGTTCTACCATTTCCCCTTTTTTTCCAACTGATTTCACATCTTCCAATAATATTATCTTCATTGTATGCTTGTCCTTTCCGTATTTTGTATTGATATTTGCTGTACAAAGCCTGCTTATAAACCTGACTGAAACATAGTCAATACGCTATATCGCTCCCTCAGCAATCATTTGATCAATTGTTGATTTTACTGTAAACAATGCTCTTTCTGGTGTAGTATCTGCAATCTGCGCACCTGCAATATTCAAATGTCCGCCTCCTCCAAGACGTTCCATAATAATCTGTACATTCACTTCATCAATGGACCGTGCAGAGATATAGACCTTCCCATTATAATCCGTCGCCACAAAACTTGCTTTGATGCCATTGATGCCTAGCAGTTCATTTGCTGCCTGCGCGCCTACCTCTGTTGGGCTTTCCAACCCTTCTGTTGGACAAATTCCCATTGCATACGCATTCTTATACAGTTCTGCATTGCTGACTGCCTCAGCCTTCGCTTTATACTCTAACGCACCATCGCGGAACATTTTTCTGACTCTTGTCACGTCCGCTCCGCATCTTCTCAAAAATGCCGCCGCTTCAAACGTTCTCACGCCTGTCTTTGCTGTAAAGTTATTGGTATCGACCATAATGCCGGAATACATGCAGTCTGCCTCATTGCTTCGTACCTTGACAGTGCCTGCTATGTATTGAAGCACTTCCGCAACCATTTCACAGGTACTTGATGCATATGGTTCCACATAAGAAAGCGTGGCGTTTTCTATAACCTCAGAACTTTGCCTGTGGTGATCAAGCACTACCACCGTCTTGCAGCTTTTGATTAAATCTGCACACTCTGTTATGCTTGGTTTATTAACATCTACTACAACCAGAACCGTATTGCTGTCAGCAAGTTCAATCGCATCCGCGCTGCTTATGATAAAATCTTCCTCATAGATATTTCTATCCCGAAACAACTCCGCTAACGGTTTCACAGACGCTGTTATACTATTGATGACAATATGTGATTTTCTGCCGAGCGCTCTCGCTATACAGCTAATGCCAACTGCTGCACCAAATGCATCTGCGTCCGCCAAACGATGCCCCATAATCAGCACTTTGTCCTTGCTGGTAATGATTTCCTGCAAAGCATTCGCTTTTACACGCGCCTTTACACGGGTATTCTTTTCCATCTGCTGGCTCTTGCCGCCATAATACACTATCGAATCTGGAGATTTTACTACCGCCTGATCGCCGCCTCTGCCAAGTGCAAGATCTATTGCAGTGCGTGCAAACTCATTATTTTGAATATACGACGGCGCATCCACCCCGATTCCAATACTTACCGTCACAGCCATCTCATTTCCAATATTGACAGTCTTTACATCTTCAAGCAAGTCAAATCGAGTTTCTTTGAGACTGACTAGCGCTTTCTTTCGCATAATTATCAGATACTTGTCTTTCTCAACTTTTTTGGCAATTCCGTCAATAGAAGAAATATATTTGTTAATTTTTCTGTCAATCAGCGCTATCAAAAGCGATCTTCTGACATCTTCCACGCTCTCAAGCGCTTCATCATAATTGTCAATATAAATCATTCCGATTGCGAGGCTTTGTTCATCATTTTCACGAAGCGCACGTTTGAGCGCTGTCTCATCAAACAGATACCCCGCTATCAAAAAATCTGCGTCCTCTATGCTTTCTATCAAATCGCTGTCATCAAAAACATCCTTTACTGAAACCCGCTTCATTTTGAACGTATATTCATGTTCTTCAAACGCCAGTTCTATCTCTGTGTCCTTCTCAAAATCAAGCTTGTCCTTTACTATAGAAGAAAATACTGTACTGATGGACTTTTTGTAATTTTTATCTTTATGTATAATCTGTTCAAACGCTGTATTCATCCATACAATTCTGCCGGTTTCGTCCATCAGAACATGAGGAAGCTCCAACTCTGTGAGAAGCTTTTTCTGTACCTGCCCATAGCGTGCTGCAAAATCAATGAACTCATTTATAATCATAGGCTTATTTCTATAGAGCAAAGCGCTCATAGCAATCAGATAGATCACCAAAAAAGCTGAAATACACATCCCCGCTCTCATATCAATCAAATAAATCCCTACGTTAACTAAGGCCAACAAAATCCCCAATATTAAGTTCGTCTGAAGATACGACTTCAAATGGCCTTTTAATTTCACCTTCTGCTTCATGTATTATACCTCCCGCAAATGCGTTTCGGGATACGTCAATTCTGTACCTTTTCTTCTTTTATAACCATCTAAATATCGGTCAGGCGTATTCCATTAAAAATGTGTACTTCCTGCCATTAAAACTGCATATAATCGTTATTGCCTGAACCATATTCCATATCAGAGCAGCAAAGTACACTCAATTCCCTTTGAGACTTTGACTCAAATACCAATTTCTCAACCAATCGCATCTACTCTGCTGCTATATGGTTTCAAGGCTTACATAATTATGCAGTTTTATCATACTTCTTAAGTATAACATTAAATCGTATAAAGTTCCATAGCAGATTTTGTCTATTCCTAGCATAATATTCAAAAATTTGCATAAATATCAATGAGATTTAATAAAATCTCAACGATTTTTTCCATGTCTTGTATACATGCAAATTCATTTCTGCTATGGTGCCCCTCTGAACCCGTGCAAAGATTTGGACACAAAAGCCCATCAAACGACAATCTTGAGCCATCTGTTCCGCCTCGTATTGCCGATACCTGTGGTTCCACACCTGCGCGTTTCATGGCTTCAACCGCATTGTCTACAAGGTGCATCTCTTTTTCTATCATTTCCCGCATATTGCAGTAAGAATCTGTCAGTTCTACTTGAAATGTATTTTTCCCATACTTTTCATTTAATTTTTCTGCTGTTTTCTGAAAAACTTCTTTTCTATGCGCAAATTTTTCTTTATCATGATCTCTGATAATACATTCTACAACGGTTTCTTCCACCGTCCCCCGCATACTGTCCACATGATAAAATCCCTCATAGCCTTCTGTATTTTCCGGACACTCATTGGGAAGCGCCGCCAAAAATTCATATGCAAGCTTTATAGAATTTCTCATTATATTTTTCGCATAGCCTGGATGAACGCTTTTTCCCGTAACGGTCAAAACTGCTCCTGCTGCATTAAAACACTCATAGCTCATATCACCAAGCTCGCCGCCGTCCACTGTATAAGCAAAATCTGCCCCAAAGCCTTTTATATCAAAATATTCCACACCATTTCCAACTTCTTCGTCTGGTGTAAAGCCTATGCAAATCTTTCCATGCTGTATCTCTGGATGTTTCAGCAGATGTTCTGCCATCGCCATAATTTCAGCTACCCCTGCCTTGTCGTCGCCGCCAAGAAGTGTGCTGCCGTCTGTCACAATCAAACTCTTTCCGATACATTTTTTGAGCATCGGAAATTCTGATACCAATGTCACAATATTCTTTTCTGCATCCAAAACAATATCATTGCCATCATACTTTTCAATCACTCTTGGTTTCACATCTGCCCCGCTTACAGCCTCGGATGTATCCATATGCGCAATAAAGCCAATTGCAGGAACACGTTTCTTGGTTTTCATGTTCTCCGGAATCACTGCATAAACATAACTATGCTCCTCATCATATCGTACATTTTCTGCTCCCAGCTCTTTCAATTCCTTGTACAAAAGTTTTGCCAAATCCCTTTGTTTCTGTGTGGAAGGAACATTTGCATAAAACTCCTCTTTAGACTGTGTATCAATCTTTACATATCGCAAAAAATTTTGTACCACCTTTGAATATTCCATTTCTACCCCATTTCCGCATGAATTCTCATGCTTTTAATATAATAACATTTGTTATTGCATATCATATCGCCGTATTAACGCTCCACGCTAGTAACAAGTTCCATTTCTGCCCTGATGAAGTACTATAGCTTCTGATTTATTCTACTCTTTTTCAAAACCAAATATCCAGCACCCGCAAACACTACGCCTATCAAAAGCAGACATATAAAATCAATTCTGCTAAATTCTGATTTTGCCAAAATTGGAAATATCTTTTCTATTTTCTCTGGATATTTCATGGCAACAACAGACAATAAATTATTGATAAAATGCAACAACATTGACAAGAAAATACTTCCGCTTTTTGAGACTACAATCGCAAAGCAGGCACCTAGCATTGCTGTCGGAATCAATTTCACAATACTCATATGAAATACTCCAAAGATAAGTGCAGAGACACACACAGCCCACTTTGTTGAATAATTGGCGCGAAGACTTCCGAACGTAAGCCCGCGGAATAACAATTCCTCTCCAACCGCAGGCATCACTGCAATCACCAATACCAGCAGCACAAATGGCTGCTCCATAATTTCTGCAAAGGTTTCTTCTACATTCTGTGCACTTTCTTGAAACACTGCGGAAAGCAAGGTACTGACAACCAGCATAATACTATATATACCAATATAAAACAAAATACTCCCCAAAGCAGCCGATACGCGCGGCCGATTCAAGCAAAACAGGCTTTTGACATCTGATTTCATATACCACACGACCAAGATGGGCACAATGCAAATCAGCAACTGCGTGGCAACTAAACTGCCAAAAAAGTGAAAAATGCGTACAATGCTGCTGACATATATCATAGCAAGCAAAACAACCACTAGACACATCAAAATGTCGCCGACTGCTGGTATGGTGCCTTTTTGAATCTCAGAACGCTTCTGGAAAATTCGAAAACTCCGAAAACCATCTGAGAACAAAATATCTTCACTGTCATACATTTTGGCCAGAATGCCAATTAAAATCACTCCATACCCCATATTCACAAAAATGGTCATCCCTGTCAGCACCAGATCCATCTGTTGTGAAAATACTTGTTTGATTAACAGAGAAACATTGACAAGCGGGATTAAAACAAGCTTATAATCCAGCTCCACTGTGGGAATCATTCCTATCATAGATGCAAACATTACCACAAGCATGACAGGTGTTATATAATTGTTTGCCTCTTTTGTACTCTTTGCAAACATACAAAAACACATACTAAGCGCTGTAATCAGCATTGACGTTGTTATCATTACCAACAATAGCACTGGAATATAGCTTAAGTATACCCCAAATGCGATCTGCTCCATTCCTCCCATAGCATCTTCTGGCAGCGATGTCATCATAAGTCCGACCACACCGCCAAGAGAAATAAGTGAAATAACAGCCGTTATGCAAGAGAACATTGAAACAGCTATATATTTGCTCATGATCATCTGAAAATTTGTAACGGGAAGTGTCAGCAGCGTTTCCAAAGTACCGCGTTCTTTTTCACCAGTCGTTATGTCTACCGCAGGATAAAATGCCCCCATCAATATCATTGTGATAAGCAGCATTCCCATCGAGCCACCGATACTCACGCCTACAGTTTCTGAAGCTGTTGAACCGTCTACTGCTTCATATGATAAAGGGTGCAGAAAGTTTTCAGAAAGCCCTGCTTTTTCCAAATTCTGTGACAAAAGCTGTTCCCGATAAAGCTCTGATAATTCCTGTATGGCATCTTCTGTATATCTGGAATCCTGATTTGCAGAATTATACTCTGCCCTTACTTGTATTGTTTCCCCTTCTTCCAAAAAATCCAGTTGAACGCCTGATTCTCCTTCTAACTTTTGATCAGATACACACACAAAGGCAATTTCAAAGTCTAATTCCTCTTGGTTTTTGTGATAAATATCTTCGAATACTTCAATAAATTCTTGATCTTGCGCTTCATACCATACGGTGTGCGTCTTCTCAGACTGGGACTGCATAATCATGGACATTACTGTAGACATCCCAAAGATAATCGCTGGGTAGAGAAGTATTGGAACCAGCACCATGATTATTAATGTCTTTTTATCTCTCAGTATTTCCAAAACTTCTTTTTTCACTAAAACACTAATTTTCTTCATTGTTCCTCCACTCTAATGTATCCGCATAAATTGAATGAAAAGCTGCACGAAGATTTTGGCTGTTTGTGTGCCTTTTCAGCTCCTCTGGTGTACCATGCGCTGCAATGCGTCCGCTGCAAATCATATAAATACGGTCACACAATACCTCTGCTTCTTCCAAATAATGGGTGGAATACAATACTGTTCGTCCTCTGCTCTTCTGTTCTTTCATAAAGCGGATAATCGCATCTGCACTCAAAATATCAAGTCCAAGTGTAGGCTCATCTAAAATATATAACAGCGGATCTGCCATCAGGCATCTTGCTATAGAAGCACGCTGCGTCTGGCCAGTCGAAAGTTTTCCGATATGATTATCCGCAAACGCTCCCATATCCAAAATGTCTATAATTTTGTCTATGCGTTCCTTTATTTCCTGTTCTGAACATTCGTAAATCTGTCCTAAAAACTGAAGATATTCCCGAATGGAGAATCGTTGATAAAGCTTCGTATTTCCGGACAAATAACCGATGGCAGCTTTTTTTGCTGTGATATCTGTGATATTATTTCCGGACATGTCCTTTATCTGAATTTCTCCTTGTGTTGGTGTCATCAACATGCCGAGCATTCGTAAAAGTGTTGTTTTTCCTGCCCCGTTCGGCCCCAAAATACCAACAATTTCCCCTGCTTCCGCTTTGAGCGACACCTGATCAACTGCTAAAAATTCTTCTTTTTTTGTCTTTTTCCCTTGCTTGATGCTGCGTTCAAAACGTTTGCTCAAATGAATTGCTTCAATCATTTGCAGTCCTCCTTATTATTATATGTACTCCCGGAATCTCTCTTGCACCTGCCTGTGTGGTTGATTTTCCGCCATACGCACATCAATTTCATCAACGTACGTTCCACGTACGCCTCATAAATTGATGCACATCTGACAAAAAATCATCTCACACAACCAGGCACAAAGAAACTCCGAGAATACATAAGTCGCTGCGCGACGCCTTTAAAGTCTTGCCATATATAGAAAAAGACCAACAAACCGTATCGCGGTCTATTAGTCTTTTCTGCATCAAACGAAACAGAATTCCTGCTTATTGTGCTAGGCACAGTAAGCAAGGCTGATTTCTTTCCTTGTACGCTTGTATACCAATTAATCTATTGTATAAGGCATCAATGCTAAATGACGTGCACGCTTAATTGCTACTGTCAAAGCTCTCTGATGCTTTGCACAATTTCCTGTAATTCTTCTAGGAAGAATCTTACCTCTCTCAGATACATATCTCTTTAACTTTGCAGTATCCTTATAATCAATTACATTGTCCTTGCCGCAAAATACGCATACTTTTTTTCTTCTGCGAATCCCGCCTCTTCTCTTCATTGGAGAATCAGCTTTTTCAGTTTTATTAAAAGCCATGATAAAAGCCTCCTATTCTTTCAATCTTTTCAAACAGATTCTTAATTAAACGGCAGCTCCTCATCAATTCCATCTGGAATATTCATGAAACCATCGCCAGCACCCATTGGTGCTGCTGGCTGGCTGCTGCCTCCTGTGAAGCCGCCTCCATAATTTCCTTCGGAATTATTACTACTGCTGCTGTTTTTGCTCTCAGCAAATTCCTGTTCCTCAACAACAACTTCTGTGGTATAAACTTTCACACCATCCTTATTGGTATAACTGCCTGTCTGGATACGGCCCACAACACCTAGCTTGGTACCTTTGCGAAAATATTTCTCTGCAAATTCACCAGCCTTGCCAAATGCAACACAGGGAATAAAATCTGCTGTGTTCTCATCATTGCCACGGTTAAATCTTCTATCAACTGCAAGTGTGTATCTTGCAATTGCCATGGGGCTTTCACCCTGTGTATACCGAACCTCCGGGTCTCTTGTTAAACGTCCAATTAAAATCGCTTTATTCATATTTTAAAGTTCTCCCACTCTGCACCCTGCCTTTATCTTAGGTCTGACAGGCGCATACTCTATTTCTCGTCCTGTCTAACACACAAATATCTGACAACATTTTCCATAAGACGAACTCTTGATTCTACTTCGCCCGGAACAGTTGCTTCGCCATCAAACTGGATGAAATAATAGAAAGCCTCTTTCATTTTACGCACTTCATAAGCAAGTCTCTTCTTGCCCCACTCGTCTACGTTTGTAATTGTGCCGCCATGTTTGGTAATAATATTTTTTACCCTCTCAATGGTAGCTGCTCTGTCATCATCCTCAAGCTTTGCGCTGACAACAACGGCTAATTCATACTTGTTCATTTTGTTAC
>OFGR01002336.1_pt1 | contig 12867 bp, 13 predicted proteins | sample 1521811 | NCBI WGS metagenome assembly OFGR01 (sample SAMEA3504098, study PRJEB24116) | mouse gut metagenome | biome: mouse gut; feature: mouse-associated habitat; material: faeces | place: Denmark | collected 2011
CCCAAGTTCGTTCATTTTTATTTGGTTCGTTCAATTATGCACCAAGGGCAAACCACCGCCTACGGCATACAAGCAAAAAAACAAGTCCTGCCAGTCTATCAAATTGAAAAAGCCTTGAAATCAAGAGATTTAAACCATCTTTGCACCTATCCTTTGTATCAATCTCGGTACTGTTATATCAGCAGCGCATACGTGAAGCTGCTGTCATCCAGTCCGCACAATACCAGAATCGACAAAACAGCCTTTATCATGCCGCCGATTAACGCCGGAATCACTGGTGTAAAGGTTGTGGAAATCACGCTTACAATCGTGGTAATGACAGAAGGCTTTCCCCCGCCTTCTTCCGTTTTGCTGCCAGAAGCCCCGGCATCTGATTTTCCGGCTGTGCCGCCCATTTCATGAATCATTTTGTAATCCATAAAAATCTCCTTTCCGCTGCCATTACAGGTACAAAAAAAAGACCACAGCAAAATTATGCCTGTAAGCATAACTTTTGTGTGGTCTTGCCTGCGTTTTTTAACGAAGCTGAAACCTGCGTACCAGGCTGTTCATCAGCCCAGACTGTTCGGAGAGCTTTTGTGCAGTCGCAGCACTCTGCTCCGATGTATCAGAGGTATTTTGGATAACCGAAGAAACCTGCCCGATTCCCTCTGTAATCTGGGAAATCGCAATATTCTGGTGCTCTAACGCTTCTGCCACGGTACCCATTTTGATGGCCACATTTTCCGCAATGGAACTGGTCTTATCCAGCGATTCCGTCACTTTGACAACTGCCTGGCTGCCTTCAGAAACAGCGGCAATAGAGCCCTCAATCAGCTCCTTGGTAGCTTTTGCCGCCTCGTCAGATTTGGCAGCCAGCTCGCGCACTTCATCGGCTACCACGGCAAAGCCTTTTCCATCGCCGCCTGCCCGGGCTGCTTCTACAGAGGCATTCAGGGCCAGGATATTCGTCTGAAAGGCAATGTTTTCAATCGTACCGATAATTCTGCTGATTTCTTCGGATGTTCTGGAGATTTTCTCCATAGCGGTATTCATCTCTTTGACAAAATCCACGCTGACCCCAAGCTGCGCATCTGCCCGGGCCACAAAATGCTCCGCTTCACTGGCTGCAGACACAGTCTCACCGGCACTTTTCGCAATGCCGGCAGCTGTAGCTGAAATTTCCTGGATAGCGCTGGCCTGCTCTGCTGCCCCCTGGCTCAGGGACTTGGCCCCGTCAGATACCTGGACGGCACTGGAAGCCAGTGTCCCCGCAGACTGGCTGATTTGATAAAGCGTCTCTTTCAGGGAACTGTGAATTGACCGGATAGACTGCTCTATCGCTGAGAAATCCCCCCAGTATGTACTGGTAATATTCTCCCGGAAATCTCCCTGAGCCATCTTGCCCAGGTGATGCGACACATCCTGTACCACATCATTCAGGCGGAGTATGGTAGCATCCAGGGCTTTTGTCAGCCTGGCCGTCTCATCCCTGGAAGACACAGCCGGAGCCGGAGTCTGCAAATCTCCGTCTGCCAGCTTTTCCAGCCGGGCAGCACAGAATTGAATCGGCCTGGAAATAGACCGCCCGACCCAGACTGCCACAGGGAATGTGGCAATTACCACAAACACAACTACTAGAATCGTCAAAAGAATGCTCCGGTCCAGGGTCGATTTGAATTCCCGCTGGCTGGCCTCAATGGCGATACTCCACTCCTGATTGCCGCCAATCGGAGCAAATCCGACCAATTTGTTATCGCCATAAAACTGATATTCGCCGAAGCCCGTTTCTCCCTCAATCATACGCTGGTTCACCGCTGCCACATCCGCTGCGCTGGAATCCGTTTTTGCAGCTTCAATCATATTTGAGCCTTCCTCTACGACAGAAGCATCCCTATGGCCGATGACATTGCCCCTGTTATCCAGCACATAGGCCACGCCGCTGCTGCCCATAGACAGATTTATCACAATGTCTGACAGAAAATCGGCGCTGATTGCGCCATAAACCACGCCGTCAAAGCGGCCATCGTTTATAACAGGCACCTCCAGGAGAAAAATCATCTGCTGTCCATCGTTCATAATGCTGGAAATGCAGGGCTCCATAGAAGATTTGCACTGCTGAAAATAATCCTCCCCAGCATAGCTGTCTCCGGTAGAAGATACTCCGTTTTCATCCATTTTTCCGGTATAAAGAAAACCATTGCGCGTGGCAATGTCATCGCGGACCGGAATCAGTTCCGGGGCATCCGGCTCAGATTCCCGGAAAATATCGGAAGCGGCAGCCTCCTGCAGTGCCGTCCAATAGTTCCCCATTTTCCACTCCACTGCGTCTGCCGCCATCTGTGTGGCAGGCCCCAGGGTCTTTGTCATGACATCATCAATCCCGCTGGCGTTCAGCAGGGCCGTAATCAGGCCAATCAGTACAGAGCCAGCCAGAACCACCGATAACATACTGATTTGAATTTTTGATTTAATCGACTTCAAATATCATCTTCCTCTCATCTGATTTTACAGGAAATGCGGGACTGTCGCATCAGAAAAATACTGCCAGATATCGTATATATAAATTGTTTTCATACAATATCTTGTATATATTTTGCTTAGTGCGACAGTCCCTTTCTATATCTTTTTTCCCATAATATATTAGCATGAAGGAACAAAATATTCAATTAAAACTTATGCTGTTCCAATGGCCGGTGACTCAAAGCTTATTCCAAACAGATGCTGCCATTTCATCTGTCAGTCAGGCCGTTCACTGCTCTTACAGTGGTCTGCCGTAAACGAATATTCTGACACGGCATGTTCGTCCATTGCCGCTAAAGCCTGCCTGGCCTGTTCTTCCGATTCAAATTCCCCAATGCAGAAAATATAGCGGCCATCCTTTGTCCCTGCGATTACGCCATTGCTCTGCGCAAGCAGCTCCGGCATAAGAGCCAGTTCTTCCGACATTTCCATCTTGCGGCTGCGGATAAACCATACTTCCCTGTCCTGCTTTGGGCTGGCGTACAGACGCAGCTCCAGCGAAGCCGGTTCCCGGTATTCCGTCACCTCAAAGCCCGTGCCCGGCTGCAGCTCCAGCACAATGCGGACAGCAGAATCATCCAGAAGCATCTCTCTGTATGCCGTTTTAATATAAGAACATTTTTCTGCTTCCTCTATCAGCTTCTCCGGCTGGCAGCTGCGTATTCCATGAACCGTAATGGCAATCCGCTCCGGGGCAGCAAATTGTTCGATATGATATGCCGGCGCGTCTGCTGCCTGTTCACCCGCTCCGGTATCGCCTGCCGGTGCGTCTGCTGCCTGTCCGCCTGCCGGCGGATTCTGGCTGAATATCAGCCTGAGTTTTTCTTCTTCTGCTTCCATATCCGCCTTCAAGCCGTCCGAACGCAGGCCCCCTGAACCAATATGGAATATCCGGACTGCATCGCCGATAACCGGTATTTCTGCAAGCGCTGCATACACAGACGGTGTATTTGATGCTGTCAGAAAGACGGCAGACACCATTGCAATAGCGGCAAATATTCTGGCATTTGCTTTTCTTTTACGCAGCACTGCTTTTTCCAAAATGCCAGAAACCTCTGCTGGTATTTCGATATTTTCATACTGCTCCCGATTCATTCCCATAAGTCTCCTCCTCCCGGATTTTCTTTAACAGCCGGTATGTTTTCGTTTTTACCGTACTTTCCGGCATGGAAAGAATTTCTGCCATTTCCTTAAAGCTGCGTTCTTCAAAATATTTTAAAATCAGCAGCGTTTTTTCATCCGCAGTCAGTTTATCCAGATACCGGTAAACATCGATTCTTTCCTCTGCCTTACGGAACATGCTTTCATCCGGCACGTCCATATACGTTTCATATGAAACCCATCTTTTCTTCTGTTTCAGAAAACGGTATGCTTCATAAATGATAATCCGGCTCATCCATGTGTCAAAATACTCAGGATGTTTCAGCTGGTACAAATGGCAGTAGCCTTTATAAACCGCTTCTGAAAGTATTTCCAGGGCATCCTGCTCATTTTGGGTGTAGCAGTATGCCAGCCTGTAATATTTTTCCCTGGATGCTTCCCACTGGACTGCAAACTGTTCTTTTGTAAATCGTTTCAAGCAAAACACGTCAGCCATTCCCCCTTTCCCAATCATTTGTGATTGTTTTATGCAGGTTAGAGCTGGCTGGCCGGCAAATAGTTTCAGCGGATTGTGAGAAAACAAAAAAAGACATTTACTCCTGACAGCAAATGTCTTTTCCTGAAATTTCTGAAATCTCTGAAACAGTGCTTAAAACAATTCCTTCATTTTCCGCATCCTGTCTATAACCGGAACCTGGAACGGGCATCTGCTCTCACATCCGCCGCATTCGATACAGTCTTTCGCACTTGCAGGCAGCTGGGCATAATGCGCGCGGACGGTGCCTGGCACCTCGCCCTGCATGCATGCAAGGTCGTATAATTTATTCACCATCGCGATGTCAATTCCTGCCGGGCATGGCGCGCAGTGGCCGCAATAGGTACACTGCCCTGTCGAAAAAGCATGCTTCGGTGCCGCTGCGAGCACGCTTGCATAATCCTTCTGTGCATCCGAAGCGGTTTCATATGCCACGGCTTCCGATACATGCTGCGGATTATCAAAGCCTGCCAGAATCGATGCCACAGCCGGACGCGTCAGTGCATAATGAATGCACTGTACCGGTGTCAGCGCCACGCCAAACGGTGAGGTTTCGGCATGAAACAGGCGTCCCCCGGCATATCCCTTCATAACCGTTATGCCAATCCGGTTCTGCTCGCACAGCTGGTACAGCCGCTCCCTCTCCGGCGCAATCCCGCTGAGTGATTCCTCATACTGTTCTGCAAAATACTGTTCCAGATCTGTCACTGGCGGCAGCATATCGAAGGCTGGATTGATGCTGAACAGAATCATTTCGATTTCGCCCTGGCAGGCTGCCATTTCAGCAGTCTGCGGATTATGGGTGCTCATACCGATATGAAGGATTTTCCCTTCTTTTTTCAGCTGGCGCACATATTCCATAAACTCCCCGTTTATAACCCGCTCAAATTCTTCTTTCGTATCAATAAAATGTATCATGCCAAGGTCCACGTAACCGGTCTGCAGCCTGGCCAGCAGGTCTTCAAAAGCCGGCTTCACTTTGAAAAGCTCCCTCGACCTGACGTACTGCCCGTTTTCCCAGATAGAACCAATATGCCCCTGAATCATCCACCGGTCACGCTTTCCTTTGAGCGCCAGCCCGATATTCGACCGTACATTCGGCTCCGACATCCAGCAGTCCAAAAGATTGATTCCTTCCTTTTCGCAGGTATCAATCACAGCTTTTACTTCTTCCGTATTATGGCGCTCCAGCCATTCTCCCCCAAGGCCGATTTCACTGACCATAAGCCCTGTTTTTCCAAGTTCGCGATATCTCATCCTGTTCTCCTTTTTCTTATCCTGTTTTTCCGGCACGCCTGTTCAGGACAGCAGCCTGTCCAGCGCCGCAAGCAGTGCTTCAACATCAATCGGCTTTGCCAGATGCCCGTTCATTCCGCACTTGATGGCCTGCTTTTTATCTTCTTCAAATGCATTCGCCGTCATGGCCAGAATCGGTATCGAAGCATGTGCCTTATTTTCCAGTGCCCGGATTGCCTTCGTCGCTGTATAGCCGTCCATAACCGGCATCTGCACATCCATCAGCACCAGCTGGTAATATCCCGGGTCAGATTTTTTGAGCATATCCACTGCAATCTGTCCATTCCCGGCTATATCGGTCGTAAATCCCGCATCCTCAAGAATTGCCGAAGCAATCTCCTGGTTGATTTCATTGTCCTCTGCCAGCAGGATATGCCCGCCGTGGTGCAGCACCGGCTCTTTTTCCGCAGATGCCTGTTCTGCTTCTTCCATTTCCACAATCGAATGCAGGCATCCCCGCAGCTCGGATAAAAACAGCGGCTTGCTGCAGAATGCCGAAATGCCGGCTTCCTTCACCTCGTCCTCGATATCCTTCCAGTCATAAGCCGTCAGCAGGATAATCGGCACCTCGTCGCCCATTTCCCTGCGGATTCTGCGGGTAACTTCAATCCCGTTCATATCCGGAAGCATCCAGTCAATGACATACACCGTATAGTTATCCGCCCTGGTTACGGCCTGATGTGTACGCAGCAGCGCTTCTTTTCCGGAAAGCGTCCATTCCGCCCGCATTCCAATCTGGCTCAGCATATATGTCACGCTGTCACATGTATTAAAATCATCATCCACCACAAGCGCCCGGCAGTTTTTCAGCTTTGGAATATCCATCTGCTGTTTTCCCCCGTCGTGCAGGCGGAAAGAAAAGCATACGGTCACTTCCGTGCCCTTTCCAAGCTCGCTTGATACTTCAATCGTGCCATTCATCAAATCCACAATGTTTTTCGTAATCGCCATGCCAAGGCCGGTTCCCTGAATGCCGCTGATGGTGCTGTTTTTTTCTCTTTCAAACGGTTCAAAAATATGTGCCGCAAATTCCCTGCTCATCCCAAATCCGTTATCGCGGATGGTAAATATGTAATCGGCACGTCCTTCGGCCGTACCGGGCCGTTCTGTTATCCGCATGCTGATAATGCCGCCTGCGCCTGTGTATTTGACCGCATTGCTCAAAAGATTCAGCAGCACCTGGTTCAGCCGCAGCTTGTCGCAGCAGATTTCCTCATGCAGGACATCCACCGCATCCATATACAAATCCAGCTGCTTGGCATGAATATCCGACTGCAGAATGCTGCGCAGCCCGTGCAGGATATCCGGCAGGCTGCATGGCTTTTCGTCCAGATGCATCCTGCCGCTTTCGATACGGCTCATATCCAGCACATCGTTAATCAGGCTCAGAAGATGATTGCCCGAGGTCATAATCTTTTTCAGGTATTCCCCTACCTGCTCGTGCTGGTCGATATGTGCAATTGCAAGCGCTGTAAACCCGACAATCGCATTCATCGGTGTGCGTATATCATGCGACATATTTGACAAAAAGACGCTCTTTGCCTTGCTGGCCCGGTTCGCCTGCATCAGTGCGGTTTCCAGCAGGTTTTTCTGCTCCATCTCCTTGCGGATTTCTGCATCTACGCTGCGCAGGCCGATAACGATGCCGCACTGCCTGTTCCAGCTGCCAGCCCGCACCGCTTTCAGCTGGTAATAAAACACCTCGCCGCCGGTAACAGCGCGGTAATTGGCATGCTGCACGCCATGCTCCGCCAGCTTCTGGCGCAAATCATCCACCCTGCAAAACTGCCGCATCTTTTCCCGGTCTTCCTCATGCACGACTGCCTGGATATACTGCTCCATGCTCTGCTCAAAATAAATGTTTCCATGCTTATCCGCCGTAAACGCACCCTCGTCACACACGTCCCTGCGTATCGGCACGCCGGCTCCCGTATTCAGGTCAAAAAAGCAGGCAATACTGTAATCCACAGTCAGGGCCTGCATCAGCTCTGTCTGGCGCTGCTCCTTTTTCTTTTCCTGAAGCTTCTGCGCGGTACAGTCCAGCAAAAACCGCTGGTAAAACAGCTCGCCGTCTTCCATCAGCAGCTTTACATTTCCCATAATATGCAGAATCTCGCCGTTTTTATGCCGGACACGGTACTCTGTGCTGACGCTGTCGCCTTCTTTTTCCAGGCTTTCGATACACTCCGTAAACCGTTCCCTGTCTTCTTCCAGAATAGACCCTGCAACCGTCTGAAACCCGTCTGCTTCCATTTCTTCCTGGGACGCATACCCGAGAATCTTAAGCGCCGCCCGGTTAATACTCAGCACGCGGCTGCCATCGGACGTATGCCGGATAACGCCGCAGTCAATCGTTGTAAAAATTTTCTCCAGTGTCTGGTTTTTCTGTACAATCTCCTGCTCATACACCCGTTCCTGCGTAACGTCAATGGCAACGCCGACAGTTCCCATGACACTGCCGTCCAAATCGTAAAGCGGGGATTTGTAAGTCATCAGTGTCCGCGTGCCTGTCCCGGTCTGCACCAGTTCTTCCGACACAAACGTCCTGCGGCGACTCATGACTTCTTCCTCTGATTCAATGCATGCCGGGTCATCCTGCTCCACATCCCAGATATAAGCATGCCGCTGTCCTTCCACCTGCTGCTTAGTTTTTCCGACCGTCTGGCAGAAGCTGTTATTTACTTTTTTATGAACGCCGTTTTTATCCTTGTACCAGACCAGATTCGGCACATTGTTAATCGTTGCCTCCAAAAAATGCTCTGCCTGCCAGAGGTCTTTGCTCATTTTATAAGACTGCTGCCACCGCTCACAGCGGAACCGGATTTCTGCTTCCGTCATTGGCATTACCCATAAATCTTTGATTTCGCAAAAATAATCCGCGATACTGTCCATCTGGCATTTTTCCAGCAGCAGAATCAGCTGTGCTTTCGCACATTTTGCTTCCAGAAGCGTCCTGACCGCACTGGCCGCTTCCATGCCTTCCAGGTTTGCCACTATCACATCCGCATCCGCTGCGTCTTTCAGGCATATGCCCTCACTCTGCGCATACTGATGCGTAAAATTTTCGTATGGGGTAATTGTCTTTATTATGTCAAATGCACTGCACGGTACGCCTGCGAAATAAAAATGTATCTGACAATGGTACATGCAAGTTCCTCCTTACGTTTTTGGGATTTCAAAATTTCCGAAACTGCTCCCAGATTCACGTTTTCTTTTATTATCCGATTATACTGCATTCAGGACGTTTGTACAAGCGAATTTATGATTCTGCATACTGCTGCATTAGAGCGTATTTGAAAAATCATTTCCGCAATCTGCACTCTGCAAACTGTGAAGCATAGCATGCCCCTTAGGGTACATCTCACGAAAAGCATTTTTCAAACACGCTCTAGCGGAATCCACTCCCGCCTTTCTTATCCTTTTTAACACAAAAAAACTGCCGGAAAACGGGGCATTCCGCAAGGCATAAACCCTCGCAGAACCTCCCCGCCTCCGGCGGTTCTGATTTCATACAGGTTGATGTAACCCGTCATGGAAACCCGGTTCCAGGTGCTTTTTCATACTGCTAATAATTAAATTCCGCCGAGTCAATGACTTCCCATGTTTTATCGGAAATCTTAAATGCCAGCTCGTCAGGCTTGTCTGCAGGCACATAAAGAATACCTGTAATCAGCTCCTCATAAAACTTTGCTACCGCCGGCATTGCATCTCCATCTTCGAACTTCAGAAGCGCTTTGCCAAGGGCAGCTATGATAAATGGCGGATAGCCTACCGCTCTGCAGATTTCTTTCATATCTTTTGATTTTACTGCTTTCATGACAGCATCATGCGCAGCGATTCTTGCCTTTTCCCATCCGCTGGCGAGATTATCATTCATGGCATTTAAAAATATGCTGTGCTTCAGGCCTGCCAGATAAGCTGACCGGAACGTCATGTCATTCGGATAACAGATACAGGGAATGCGCTTGCAGATGCCATTTCCGGATGCCTTGGCAAACTGTTTGCGCCAGTCGTCAAACAGCTTATGTAAATCCGTATACTGCCAGGACTGAATCGGGCAGCAGGCATAGCCAAAAGCCTCATCGTATTCAGCCGCTTTCTCAGGCAGCATTGCTACCTGCTTGACAATAAAGTTCTGTTTCTGGTAAATGATTTTACCATATGGTCTCCATTCATTTGTTTCCACTCTCATTTTGCATCCTCCGTCAGCAAAAAATAATCACATTCTAATAGTTATCGGCATAAACTGAGAAAACATAATGGATTTTTATAAAATTTGATTGATAAAATGGATTACACCAGCTGCATAACTTCGCCTTCAAGTTCTTTTATGTCACTTTCCAGTAATTCCGGGAAATACCCGCTGACTTCATTCCTATTTATTTTTCCCTTTTTCAACATAAGCGCTGCTTTTTCCATTCGTGTTTCCCTTTTTATATCTTTCGCATAAGTCCTCATAATCTGCTCATCACCAAACAAACTTACCTGATTCTGAATCATAAGTATAACTAATAAGGGCAAACACTAAAAATGCAGAATTGTGGAATAATGCCAAACATATAAATCCCGGAAGTACTTTCAGAGGTCTGGTCTATCGAGCTTCTGGCAATCAGGTAAGAAGAACCGGAAATTTCCAATCCGCCCGCCGCAGCCTTCGTATAAACACCGCTGCCTTTAAAACCGAGCGCACAAATCTCGCCCCCGATGCGGCTGCCGCATACCCCTTTGGATAAATTGCCATCATAAACGTTTAAAATAAGTCCCCTGCTATAAAAGTCTCCTACATCAACGGAAGCAATCTTATTGTCCTTATCCACTTTGATAAACTGATTCAGCGAATGACTCGCGTAACCCGGAACGTTAAAAGACGCCTGCATCGTTTCCATATTTAGCTGTATGGTCAGGTTTGTCTGATGGCCGTTGTACATTTCGCGGCAGGTTCTGATTAACAGATAATCCCCGCTTGTGCCCATCCGGGCTGTTCCAAAAGCAAACGGCAAGGAATGAAAACTGCAGATTCTTTATGAAATAAAAAGATTGATGTTAAATAAATAGGAATTCAGGAAGAAAAACAGTGTATGCTGCGATTGGCATGAAATAAAACCGTTCAAGGGAATTTCCTTGCATGCAGATTGCATGCCAGACTGTGCAATATGAAAAAATTTAGACAAAACAGAAGATTCGGAATTATTACTACAGACATCTGCTGCTGAATTTGACAAAGTAACTTACGTTCAACACATAATTCCAGCCTGTTTCATTATTTTTATCATTTGTTTTACTTAAAACCATATTATAAATTCTCATCAAACTCTTGTCTGATTCATAAACCACACATTTAAAGCAAGGCTGATTCATTGTTTTTCCATTTCTATATTAATGTATTCTCATTGTATTTCTTCAAAAAATCCATTGCAAAGCCTTTCCTAATATAATAAATGCACTCTTCATCTGTATTTTAAACCTGCATTCTATTTCATTATCACACTGCCAAGTCTAACGGCAAATCCGAAATATCTTTAAGTCTTTTTCCCCGTACAAGCGTTTCCAAAGTTTCTGCTGCATCTTCAGAACCAGCTTCTTTTACTGCTCGAACCAACTCATAAAGCGCAAAATGATATACACAATCAACGTCTCCTGTTCCGAGAGCTAACGATGCCAATCGGTTGGGCATAGGTTCTGCTGTTACCACAACAATATGAGGCAAATGTCCTTTTCTATTTCGAATCAGGTTCAATGCTTCTGTACGACTATTTTGCGCCCGGTCACTTCGCATCGTGTATTTTGCTGATACGCTTGCATGAAGCAGTGGTTTCCCGCCATTTATCTTCCTAATATCTGCCATTCTGCTAATTTCATCATTAACCATGTACCGCTCCGCATTAATTTCTTCATCTTCATAGAGATTGCGATAAACAACCACGTCTGGTGCAACAAGATAATCATTTCCCAGCGCCGCCGTTAATTGTGCATTTTCTGCTGTCAATGCGCTTAAATAAGCCAAATGCTCATATTGTTCGAAATCACTTGTTTTAACCTGTTATTATTACCGAGCTGCAATATCGACCATTGTCCCGGGCGAATATTTTGCAAATACGGAAATGTTTCCTTTAAAAATTCCATCGTCAATAATTCAAACTGCTTTCCAAGCGTTTGTCCAGAAATTTTATCAACTGTATTAACTGTATGATGGTGCTCGCCCACTAAAATGCCAACAATTTTACCTGCTATAGCTTTTGATCCTCTACTGCTGGTATCTGCATTGATGCTACACCTGCTTTAGTCAGTGTTAATGTATTCGTTTCAAACAACCGCTCGTGAAAATGAAATCTCGCATCCGCTATTAATGCATTCATATTCCAAACACTCCTTTATTTTTTCACCTACCGCCTGCGCTACTGGTGGCGGAAACGCATTTCCAATCATGCGACATGCAGCAGTTTTCTTTTTCCCAAATGTCCATGTATCAGGAAATCCCTGTATTCTCGCCATCATTCTGCTGGTCAAGCGTGGCATTCCCTCAAAATCCAATTCTGGTGCTGCATTAGCCACTCCCCGCCCATCTACTCCAAGTTCTGCCCATGCATTTCTCGCCCTTACTGGACCAAGATCGGGACCACCATGCTTTTTAGAACCGCCAACCAAGGTTGGTGCAATTTTATTCGCATTTTTCGCCCAAAGTTCTGCACCCTTCCATTTATTCTCTGCCATTAAATCATATAACGTCTCCCCAACCGTAGGTGCGCACCCCGGTCTTCCTTTTGGATATGAAAAAGAAACATTTTCATCCTTTCGTATAGCAACAATCACCACACGAGGACGAAGTTGTGGAACAGAAAAGTCGGAAGCGTTTAACAGCTTAATCTGTGTATTATATCCAAGGATTTCTATAGAATTAAGAATATGTTTTCGATATTCATCAAAACCTGAGTCTAAAAATCCTCTCACATTTTCCAACATGACAGCTCTTGGTTTCATTTCTTTAATTAATCGGATTGCTTCAGGAAATAAATCCCGTTCATCATTTTTCCCCAATTGCTTACCTGCAATCGAAAATGGAGGGCAAGGCACACCGCCTGCTAACAAATCTATCCCTCGATAAGGTTTCCCATCAAAATCATGAACATCTGTACATATTACTTTCCATTCAGGGCGATTTAATTTCAAAGTTTTGCAATAATCTTCTTCATATTCAACAAGTGCAACATGAGTAAATCCAGCCAATGCAAGCCCAAGGGCCTGACCACCTGCTCCCGCACAAATTTCAACACAAGTTAATGGTCTGTGCATAATATATCCTCCTCGCTTCAATAATCCACTAACTGTTACTATATATCGCCTTCATCATCTGCAAATTCCATAATATCTCCTATATTGCAACCTGAATCCGTGAAGTTCAATTGCATAATTAGGCATAGAAAACCAAGATTTAT
>OFGR01002338.1_pt1 | contig 12861 bp, 9 predicted proteins | sample 1521811 | NCBI WGS metagenome assembly OFGR01 (sample SAMEA3504098, study PRJEB24116) | mouse gut metagenome | biome: mouse gut; feature: mouse-associated habitat; material: faeces | place: Denmark | collected 2011
CCCAGGCAAGTGCCTGGGGGCTTTCCCTTTTTTACCGGAACGCGATATAGTCATACCGCCGTCCGTCCACCAATTTGGGGTAGACATTCTCCTCTAATTTGTGAAGGACGAACCCGGTATCCGTAAAAGCGACGCAATTACTGAGAACATTGCCCGCAGTAAACAGGTTATAGCTGTTCATGATGCTCTGTCCGGTGGGAAAAACACTCGTCGTTCCGGAGATGATGAGAAACGAGGGGCGGAAGCCCAGATCAAAGGGCATTTCCCGCCCGGTGCCAGTGTAGCTCCCCACCACATAGGGCTTGTTGGCAGGAGAGTAGGCGTTCCCGGCGGCCTGGTTGGCGGCGACGGCGGTCGCCTTGGCGAAGTTGGCGATATTTTTCGCGTCCGCCGCCTCGTCCATCGCCCCGTCGATGCCGGATTCAATGTTGTTCATCGCCCCATTAAAGTCCTCCATCCGGATGAGGTCATTGAGCTCCCACTGGGGCAGGCCATAGTTTTTGGTGTGATTCATGATGTTTCTCCTTTAAATAAGATTTTGTAACGAAAGACCGTTACACATCAGGAGTGTAACGGCGAAAAACTGCACGAGGACGTACAACGCCGGTTTCACCAAAAAGTATAGTTGAATTCCGGCACATTTTGCTATATAATGGGACAAACATTCTGTAAAAAGGAGAGACCTATGCTTCACATATGGATGGGAAGAGCGAACACCGGGAAATCGGCCCGGGTCCTGGAACAGATTCGTGAGCGGGGCGTCCCCGCCCTTCTCCTCGCGCCGGAGCACGCCTCCCACGCGGCGGAGCTGGACCTGTGCCGCTTCTGCGGCCCGGCGGCCAGCCGCTATGCGGAGGTGCTGAGCCTGCGGCTCTTAGCCAGCCGGGTCCTTGCGCTGACCGGCGGCCTCACAGACGTGCCCCTGGACGCGGGGGGGAAGCTCCTCATGATGCAGTTAGCCCTCCAGGAGGTGGCGGGCCAGCTGGATGTCTACGCCCGGCCCTCCCGGAAGGCCCCCTTCCTGGAGGAGCTGGTAGAGCTCTGCGGCGAACTGATCGCCTGCCAGGTCCAGCCCGAGGATCTGGGGGACGCCCTGCCCTTCCTGGAGGGCATGAGCGCGGGGAAGATCAAGGATCTGTCCCTCATCTACGCGGCCTATCTGGGCCATCTCCGCCGGAATGTGGTAGGTATTCAAATCCACAAATTCCACGCCGAGCTGGCTCATTAAGGTGTCGATCAGCTGCTTTTCGGTAATAATTCCGTGTTCTTGCAGAACCGAGCCCAGCCGCTCTCCGGTCCCGGACTGCAAGGACAGTGCTTCCTTCAGCTGTTCTTCTGATATCGTACCGCTCTTGACCAACAGATCGCCCAGTCTGGCATATCTCATGGTCCTTCCTCCTTCTCCTCCACAGGATTCAGACAGCGGACGGTCAGCTCTCCCGCCGCGCTGATATCCCCCTCTTTTTCCTTCACCCTGATTTCGATATTAAAAACCGGTGCGGCAAACTCCACTGTCAGCGTGTCGATGATGTACCGGCCCTTGCCGTAGGCCCCGTCGGGCAGGACCCGCTTCCCGTTGGCCCGAAGCTGGCCGTCCTGAAGGGTCAACTCCGTTTCCAAACCGTAAGAATCGCTGGTATAGCGCACCACGTCGCCCACTGGCTCCACGTCGCTGGCATAGCGCAGGTCGTCCGCCAGCGTGTTCAGCAGCGTGGACAGCAGAAGCTCCGTCTCCGACTGGGCGCACATGGTCCGGTAACTGTTCAGCGCCATGTGCAGTCCCGCGTTCAAAATCAGCCCCAGCAGGACCAGAATCACAACGGCGGCCAGCATCTCCACCAGCGTAAGCCCCTCGCTCCGGGACAGCTTTTTTCTCATGGACTCCCCCCCGTTACCGCGTAGGAATACACGTTTTTTTCGCCGTAGAGCGTCGCTTTCAGCTCATTCTGTATACCGTTCACAATGTTGACCACCGTGACGGAGACCTCGCCTGCCCCTTCGTTTTGCACCTCCGCCTTGGTCAGGGCGCTGTAATGCCCCTGGTCCGACTGCCTGGCGCTCTGGTCAATCTTGGTGCAGGCCATGATCGTGCCAAACAGCAGCGCGATTGACAGCGCGGTCACTACCACTGCTGCCATGACCTCAATCAAGGTCTCGCCCCGGTTGTCCCGTACTTTCTCCCTCACGCTCCCCCTGCCTCCTTCGCCTCTTTTTTGGCAATCCAATTCAGCTTCCAATGCACCTCCTCCGTCTGATACAGGGTTTCTGGAATGTTTCCCTTTTCCGAATCGTCCCGGTCCTCCAGAAACAGCACACTGTCCAGGGATTGTTCCGGAAGCAGCTCCGCTTCCATGACGCTGATTTGCTCGTAAGGCGTGCCGTCCTTGTCCTTTTGCAGCTCGGCGGTCAGGTGGATCACGCCGTCCCGGCGCATCCGGATAGTGACAGAAACCTCTCCAAAATCATCTGCCGTGACGGTCAGCTTGTAATTGCCGCTAAAGAACGGATTCTCGAGGGGCGTATAGATGTAGGTATCGTCGGGATTTTCGGTTATCCTGGAACCGTTGAACCGTTCGGCAAAAATCGTGTCCAGGTCCTTACCCAAAGGCAGGACATCTGCGGCGACAGAATTCAGCCTGCACTGGAAGGAATTCTCCGCGTTTTGCTGCTTGTAGGTATGCTCGCTGTATTCGTCCACGACCACTTCTTCGGTGGTCCCGTCGGGATTGGTGACCGTCTCTTTGATTTCAAAGGTTTCCTTACTGTAGGTGTACTCACCCCGATAGGTGCTTTTCGTCAGTTCATCGCACACCAGCCGCAGAGCGGAGGCCAGCGTCAGATACCGCTGCTGCTCCTCCTGGCCGCTGCGCAGCTTGCCCGCGTTGGACACCGCCGCCATCAGAATCGAGGCCGACACCATCATGCACACCAGTAAAAACAACAGCGCAAGCAGGATGGACGCTCCACTTTGGCTGTGCCACTTTTTCCAAATCCCTTTTATGGAGCGTCCCTCCCCTCTTTTATGGTTCTTCCGGTCCTTCCGGTTCTTTGGGCGGCGCTTCCGGCTCTTCTTCCTCCGGCGGCAGCGTCACGGTCACGTCCAGGCTGTATTGCTGTCCGTCTATGGTCAGCATCACGTCCAAGGTGATTTCCCGCTCCTCCTCCAGCGGCGCTTCCGGCGTGAGGGTAATGACATTCTCCTCCACCTTGACCTCCACGCCCTCCGGGTACGGCTGGTTGACCTGGACCGCCTGGAATTTCTCCGGCGGGAAGGTCAGGGTATAGCCCCCTTCGCCTTTCTTAAGCTCCGGCTGCTGCACCACGGTGACCCGGATGGCGCTTGTGCCCGTGTACTCCTTGTCGCCTACCGTATAGGTATAGCTGATGTTGACCATCTCCGGCACGTCTGTGGCCGTCTCGCCGCTGGTCAGGCGTATCTCCGTAAATGTCGGTTCGTCCACCGGCGCGTCCGGGGCCTTCACCCGCTCCGCTGTGACACTGGCGCTTCCGGATACGTCAGTCAGCTTCAGCGTTCCACTGCCGGACAGGTCATTCCCGTCCCGGTCCCGCGGCTCCGGCTTGACCAGTACGGTGTCCTTGGTGGTCATGGCCAGCACCGGTGGGAACAGGTGCAGCTCGGCGGTCACATGGACCGTGATAAGCCGCTTGTACGGTTCGGCCCGGTTCGGAGCCTGATAGCTGACGGTCAGGGTCGTTGTGCCCTCCAGCTTACCGGTCACGGTCAGCTTGCCGCTTGTCTCGTCCAGCTTCACCTCGGCGATGTCTGGGTCCAGAATCTCATAACTCCACGTTCCGTTCTTTGCCACATTGCTGGTCAGCGTAAATGTCTCCTCATGCTTCGGCTGTGCAAACAGGTCCAGCTCGATGGGGGCACCGCCATGTTCTTTACGGATAATGCCGTTTGTGGGCCACTGTCCGTAGTGTACATGCCGCTGCTCTGTGCCGTCCATGCGAGTCAGGATCGTGGGGAACGGATAGTCCAGGCCCCGCAGCTCCGCGGCACTTTCGGGCGGGTAGCTGTACTTGCCGGGCACGGCGTAGTCGCCGATTTTGGAGGTCACGGGATAGTAGCGCGTACTGGTTTGGTTCAGCCAGTCATAAATCTTCTTGGTTTCTTTTTGCTTCTGAATGTCCTCTGTCCCCTCAAGCTGCTCATAGCTCAGACCCATCAGCGGACTGTCGTTCCCTGGTCCTTTTTCCTGGAGCAGGTCGGTTTTAATGCCGTCCGTGGTCAGGTTGACCTCGGTATTCTGGGCCAGAACCGAATCCCGCAGATAGTAGCAGTTGGTAATGGTACAGGTGCCGTGGTTTCGCGCTCCCGACCCATTCGGCAGATGTGAATACTCATACTGCTTATCCACAGTCACAGAGCTATTGATTTCACCGGTGCCGCCCAGCGCATACAGAGCTCGAAGTTGTTTGTCCCTATACCCCGTCTTATCTCCGTTTATGCTCTTCAAATCGGGCAGTTCCACATAGCTGTAACAGTCGGTCAGGCTGTTGTCGATTGCTCCGTAGGAGGCCTTGTTATCATTCCCTGTCGCCTTCTCTGTATCGTACTCATAGCCAATCGTGACTCGTCGGCCTTCTGTATTGTACTGCCCCGCCACCCAGAGGGGTTTCATATAGCAGCCGCCGACGATACCGCCGACATAAATGCCGTTACCTTTTGTGTCTACTCCACTTTCAATTTTAATGCTACCGCCTGCGTAGCAGGCTGTAATACCCTTCTGACAGACCCCCACCAGTCCGCCAATACGCATATTGTCGTTGGAGGTAGAACCGCTTAGGACCTGTACATCGACAACAGACGAGCAGCCGCTCAGGTTCATATTGGAGATACCCAGCAGACCGCCTACACCGGTGCCGCCCCATCTGCCGCTGTTGGTAGCTGTATAAGTATAGGCCTTGATGGTGTAGCCCGAAACTGCGCAGTTTTCTACTGCATTTCCAGTATGAGAAGCCGCGACTCCCGCCAGCGCCCCAATGGCATACCACGACGATTGCGTATTCGTATAATACCCGCTGGTCACAGTGCTTTCGCCTGTTGAGGAGTACATTACGATGTTTTTCAGGGTGCCGTTATAGACCACGCCGAACAGCCCCGCGCAGGAGGCCATCTGTCCCTGAATGTTGACATTCTCAATAACATAGTTGGCTCCGTCGTAGTGCCCGCCGAACCAGCCCGACAAGTTGCCAAGGCTTTTATCGCTGCTGTCATAGTACTCGGCAATGGGGGTGTATTTCCGATATGTTCCATCCTCCTCCAGCTCGCCCTGGATATCGTGGCTCTGGACCCAATAATACTTTCCAGTGCTGGCGGAGTTAGACAGATAGGGGAAATTCAGTTGCGTATCGGAACCGGACATCACCGTTCTGGTATTCTTGCTTCCGCTGTTCCAGTTGATGAATTGCAGCTGCCGGATGGAACGCACGCCATAGGCGTTGCTTTCGTGTCCGGGGCTGTTTTCTCTGGTGACAGGGACCCCCGCGCCGGTCCACCCATTGGGGAGTTCTACGGACAGTGCCCCGGCAAAGAAGGGATTCCAGGTAAACTCGACCGCCAGTTCTTTGCCGTCCTTCCCATCCTGCTTCAGTGTCACAGTTCCGTTTGGCTTGTTGGAATCGGCTTGGGGGTAGAGTCCCCCGCCGTCTTTCCCCAGCGTGTAGCTGAGATAGGAGTGGAACATGAATTCCGGCATCAGCTCCTGGAGCTTTCTATCTGCCTGCTTTTCCGCATCAGATTTATTATCCTCCAGGTTCGGCGTTTTGTTACTGAATGCAAAATTCTGCCCGTTCAGGACGTAGTGGATGTCTGTCGAGCTCACATCAATGATCGAGTGTTCATTATGGGTGTAGTAGCCGTACCCGTACTCCGTCACCACGCCGCCGTCGTCGTGGGCGTTGGACAGGGTACTCATTTGGGTCATTTTTTGGGTCTTCGGATTCACGGCCAGCATTTTGATATAGTAGTTTTCCGCGCCGTTCACCGTCAGCTTTTCCCAGTAGTACACGCCCATCTGTCCCAGGTCCAGCGGCACAGGCCAGTACTTTCCGTGATAAACCGGCCGGCCAGCTTCATCCCGCACGGCCGTAGGATAGGGGTACGCGTCTTTGCCGGTAAGCCGCTCCATCCGGCTGATAAGGGAGTTCTCCGCAGACAGCTCTTTATAGGAGGCCTCTTTCAGGCCCACGGTCTCGTCCGGATAGCTGGCGGCGAAGGGGACATCCCGATAGGTGAAGTTACCCATATTCAAGTAATAGGTGCCGCTCTGGGTCCCGGCCCCGGAGGTCCTGCCGCAGAAGCCGGAAATCACCGCGCCCGTACCGCTGGCCTCCAGCTGGGTCGCACTGTAGGAGTTGACGATGTGCCCCTCGTTCCGGCTCACGAAGCCGCAGACCAGCGCATTGGAGTTCCGGTCCACGCTGCCGCTGAACCGGCCCACCGCATAGGAGGTCTCGACCCAGCTGTTGGAGCCGTTCACGCTCACCAGTCCGCCCACATAGGCGCTGCCGAAGCTGTTCACGTCCACCTCCAGGCTGGGAGATTCCGCCATACAGTCCCGGATCACGCCGCTGTTCTTGCCCACCAGTCCGCCGACGTAGAGCCACGCATAATAGGAGCGTGCGTCCAGTCTCAAGCCCTCCACGGCGCAGTTGCGTATCGTTCCGTTGGCGTTGCGCCCCGCCAGGCCGCCCACATACAGGCTTTGTCCCTGTTCTCTGGAAACTACCAGCGGTTTTTCCAGTTCCAGGTGATAAACGATATCCTGGAGAGTCCCCGCCGAACTGCCAAACAAGCCCGCACAGGTTTCGGTCTCCCCTTCCGGAATGGTGAATACCACGTTTCGGATGTGGTGGTACATACCGTCGTAGGTGCCCCGGAAGGGATTTTTCCCGGTGCCGATGGGCTTTTGGGAAAAATTAGAATGATCGGAGTAACTGCCGTATTTCTTGTAGTCCAAATTCAGCTTTTGCCGGAAAACATAGCGGTGCTTCTCGTTGCTGTAGTAGTTTTGATACTCGCTCAGATCGTTCAGATGCCGCGGGGTGCGTATATCCACCTCATAGTGCTCGCTCCGGATCTGCTCCGCCGCCCGTTCCGCGACACTCTGGGCTGTCCAGCCGCCCTCCGGGGCCTCCTTGGTTTGCAGGGGCCGGACCGTCTCGGCAAAGTGGGGGTTGTAAAGGTATTCTCCTTCCGCCAGCATACCGTCGCTTCCCTCCAGGGAAAAGCGCAAATACTGATAGAAATCCGGGGTGGCAATTTTGTTGTCCGCCACCAGAGCATTCGGCAGAGGAATCAGGTAATAGTTTGTCGGCTCTTCGTCCCCCTCGTTGGTCCACTTTGCCTCAAGCCAATCTTGCTTTGCAATCGTTTCTGTGTACGTTTGCCGTGCGCCGTTTGCATCAAAGTATGTATAGGTGATGTCAACTGACGTTGAGGTTGCCAAATCACTTTGCAGCAGCGCCACGGCGTAGCCGTCCAGCCGGACCGTCTCATCGCTCAGGCTCCCAAAGAGGTGGCGGGCGTTGCCGCCGGAAAAACCGTATTTGTCGCCGTCATACTTCTCGTAGTACACCAAGCTGGGTTCTTTAAACTGTGCGCTCCAGTCGCCGTAGTGGGGCAGCCGCCGCAGGCCGGGGAAGCTGTAGATGGTCAGCTTCAAATTTTCCCGGAGGTTATAGGGATGGCTGTCTTTCAGCTCCTTCCACGCGAATTCCCCTCCCACTGTCTGGGCAAAATTGACTTCGCCCTCCTTGTCGCCCATCGCCGACATCCGGTCATAGTTGCAAGAGACTGCACCAGGAATTTCCGGTCCCGCGCCGATGTTCAGGTAATAGGTACTGCCTGAAAAGACCCCTTTCTGCTCCGCCTCGGCCAGGTGGTAGAACGTTGTGCCCTCCGGCCTATTGGTGTGGCGCATGGCCGAGTACACGTGTTGTGCAGAAATCGCTGCATTTGTGCCTAAGCACAGTCCGGCAGCACTCCCCGCCTGGGTCATATCAATAAATCCGGCGGCGTAGCAGTTTTCCAGACGGAGCGTCCTCACGGAGCCGACCAGCCCTGCCAGGTTCTTTCCAGCCAGATAGCAGTCCGCATAGGAGCCGGTCACGTCCAGCGTATTTTCCGCTTCTCCCACCAGACCGCCAGCCGTTCCAGAGCCGTAAACCAGCGTGGCGGACAAGCAGTCCTTTACGGTAGTCCTACCCTCCAACGTCCCGGCCAGGCCTCCGGCGGTAGGGCCGGAAATCTTATAATCGTAATCCTTTCCGTTGGCCTGCAACAGCAAAGCCTGGAGGTTCTTCTCCTCGGTCGGCTCCCAGTAGACCCAGCAGTCCTCAAAGGACGTTTCGCCCTTGGCTACGCCCACCAGACCGCCGGTACTGTCGTCGCCGTGTACTCTGGCGTTCAGCAGCCGTACTCCCTCGAACTTCATATCCTGCGTTTCCGAAAACAGACCGGCATCTCCACTGAAATCTATGTAGAGGCTCTGAAGCTCCTTCTGGTTGCCGTTGTAGGAGTTGAGTGCGTTGTTTTGAATCGGCGTAAACTTGTAGTCCTGATAGGTCTCGTTGTCGTAACACGGAATATTGGAAACCTGCTCCGCTTTTGTAATGCTGCCCGACACCTGGGAAAACTCCGTGTCCAGATTTTGCAGGTGCCGCAGATACCGAATCTTCGCCGTATCAACCGTACTGTCCTTGTTGAACAGGCTGTTGTTTGTATCCTCGGCCTGGGCCTGACTGGGCTTGCCGCCCTCCATGCTGACCTCCACTGTGGCAGTCACGGTGAAGTCCCCGCCCGGCTCTATATTGGGAAACAGGTCCGCAAACTGACGGCCCGTCTCCAGCGAGTCCAATTCCCAGGTGTACGAAAAGGAGCTGTTGTTTGCCCCCTCTTTGTATGCAAGCAAGCGGCCAGCATATTGGCTATCCAAAAGATTGATGAATTGTCCACCGTAGGTCAGGGTGACGTCCTTGGTGATCTCCGCATCCCGGCCGTTTTCGGGAATCTGGAAATCCACTTGCACGGTGAGCTTTTCTTCGTTGCGGATCAGCACCGTGACCCCCGGCGTATGCAGCCGGTCGAACCGGTCCGCGTCCGCCTGCCCGCCGCCGTAGTAGCCCAGCATGGGGTTGTGGTCCATCCGCGCCCGCCGGGAAGCGGTCCGCCAGGCGTTATAGAAGCTTTGGAACTCCCCCGGTGCAATTTCGCTCTCCGCGTAGAACACATCGGTCACACAGCCGCTTTTCGGCTCGTAGACAATGTAGAAATCGCCCTCCCACAGCTTGGATTCTATGGTTCCCGCGGGCAGAAGCTCCTTCAAGGTCTCGTCGCCGTTGGCGATAACACAGCCCTCCGCGTTTCCGCCTGCATCGCCTACACCGGATACGCTGTTTCCGCTTCGCGCCACCAGCTTCTCCAGACGGCTGCCGTTTGCCAGCAGCGCCGCCCGGTTCTCCGCCGCCATGTAGATTTCCCGCGCGGCGTTGTCCAGCTCGGTGATTTTCAGGTAATCCATATAGTACGCCGCGCTTACGGCGGACACCCCCAGCAGGATAATCAGCACTGCGACCACCGCCAGAAGCTCCACCAGAGTAAAGCCGCCGTTTCGATTGTGTTGGATTTGTCGTTTCATGAATCTCCCTCTGTCTGCCATTCAATCTGCGAAAACTTTATTGAGTATCCTATTCGGATATAAGACACATTATCGAGCGTCAGTCCGTCAGTATTTTGGGCCAGCAGCAGATTCCTACCTCCAGGGCCACCGGCTCATGGAGGTGAAAATCTGCATGGCGGCAGAACCAGCACCCATATCCTCTGCCCAGGCCGGTGGTCCGGGACACGAAGGCAGGACAACGCTCCCCCGGCCAGACGCTGCCGCCTGTGCGCGGCTTGTGTAATATTTCTGTTCCTCTCACTACTCTTCCAGCATACATAACGATAGCCCCTCTTTAAAATTACAGCTTAAACTGAAGATATCTTGTTTCCGGTATCACCGGAAACAGCGCAGGGGCCAGCTCCTGCGGAAACCTTGCAAAACGCACCTGTTTCGTGTGTGATACTGCCATTGTAGCAATAAAAAGGAAGGTTTTGGGACTTTGCGTAAATTCAGCTTTGCTTTGCGCAGAATTTGTGATGCGGGAAATCGGGTCTATTTTTTACTTATTTTGTAAGTAAATATTTATTTTCAAAAAGGTTGAAGAAATGCGCCGGACGGCGGCGCTGGATTCTGTACCGAAGATGTAAATAAATATTTACTGTATTATACACAACTCCTCCCATCTTGGCAAGAGTTTTTTATATTTTTTTGTAATTTCTGCTGTGATTCGTGAAGGGAAGCCCAAGGGCCAATCTACTCTACGAATCGAACGCTATCTGTCGAAAACCGCTTGACATATCTGTGGAAAACGTGATATGTTTGTTATGAAACTATGTGTTTTCCAAACATTTGCGTAAAATTTGCTCAATTTTGCGCAAAATTTGCATAGCAGGAGGGATTCCCCATGCTTACGATCGCCCTATGCGACGATGAACCAGAGCAGCGTTCCAGAATCGGAGCCATACTCCAGAACTACAGCGCTGCCCGGCCGGAGCTGGCAGTCAAAATATCCACGTTTGCCTCCGCCAGGGAACTGCTGGCTTATCTGGAGGAGGTAGACGGCTACAACATATATGTGCTGGATATTGTGATGCCGGTTATGTCCGGCATTGATTTAGGCGTGCGTCTGCGGGAGCTGGGATACCGGGGCGCGATCATTTACCTGACCGTCTCGCCGGAGTACGCCGTGGACTCCTACGCCGCCCGCGCCTTCCACTATCTGATGAAGCCGGTCGAACCGGAAATGCTCTTTCAGGTACTGGACCAGGCCGCGGCGGAGCTGGAGCGTGAAAAAGCCGCCTGCATCACGGTCAAGACCCGTGACGGGCTTCAGCTGGTGCGGCTGGACGACCTGATGGTGGCGGAGCTGTCCAGACGGACCGTGCGCTATCACCTGGCCAACGGCACCGTGCTGGACAGCACTACCCTGCGTAATTCCTTCCAGGAGGAGATGGCGCCCATTCTGGCTGACTCCCGTTTTTTCCTGTGCGGGGCAAGCTTTGTGTCCAACCTCTTTTACGTCACCGCCGTGGAAAAGGGCTATTTTCGGATGGACAGCGGAATGCGGGTCCCACTGGCCCGCGGCCTCGCCACCCAGGCCAGAGAGCGGTGGCGGGAGTATTGGCTGCACGCGCCTAAGGGGGGATTTTCATGACCATTCTCCGCGACATCTCCATGCTGTGGTCCATGCTCCATGTGATTATTCTGTTTCTGATCCTCTTTGAGCCGCGCTTCTCCTGGCGGACCACTCTGACCGCCGCTTTCGCCGGCGGGGGCACGCTGCTGGTCGTCAATATTCTGCTGATGTATAAGTATGGCAACGGGATTATGATGAGTGTGGCCTTTTTCACCTGCACCCTCCCTACCCTGCTCTTGTTTTTCATCCTGTCCAAATACCGGGACGGCCGGTTCTTTTTCCTCTTCTGCCTGTCTGATACCCTCTCCTTCTGGATGATGCAGGTCACGAACTTCATGGACCGGCTGGCCGGTGAGACGTATCTCATCCTGCTTCTCAGCCGTCTGCTCCTCTTCCCTCTGGCGGAGTTGCTGTTCTGGCAGTATCTGCGCCGCCCTTACCGGGAGCTTCAGCGCCGCCTTTACCAGGGCTGGTGGCTATTCGCCATTGTGGGCGCGGTGTACTATTTGCTCGTGATGTTCACCGCAGTACCGGTGGACGCCCCCATGCCCGACGTTTCCTCCCTGGGGGTCACCATTTTGGTCATGCTCTTGATGCCCTTGACCTACACGACTATTCTGCATTCCTTATGGCAGCAGATGAAAATGTACGAGAACAACCGAATGCTTGAGCTTCAGCACCGGGACTACAACGCGATCTGTCAAAAAATGGAGCTTGGCCGAATCTACCGCCATGATATGCGCCACCACCTGTCCACCCTGGACGGACTGCTCCAGCAGCAGGACCTGGACGAAGCCCAGCACTATATCCGCTCCCTCAACGGCGGCCTGGACGACCTGACCTATCCCGCCCAGTGCGCCAATTCCGCTCTGAACGCCGTCATTATGGCCTATCTGGTTCAGGCGAAAAACGCCGGCTGCACCCTGCACACCGAGGTACATACCCCGGAAGACCTCCCCTTTGAGGAGACGGACCTGTGTGTGATTTTGGGCAATGCCCTGGAAAACGCCATCCACGCCTGCGAGGCCCAGCCAGAGGAGCTGCGCAATATCCAGTTCTCCCTGGAGCTGACCGAAAACCAGCGGCTCATGTTTTCTGTGCGTAATCCCTGTCCACAACCGGTGGACTTCGGGCCGGACGGCCTGCCATCGGTCCCCAAACGGGAGGGCCACGGTTTGGGCCTGCAAAGCGTGCGGACCGTGGTAGAAAAATACGGCGGGCTGTTTCAGTGCCTGTGGGAGGACGGCGTTTTTGTCCTGCGGACGGTACTGATGCCGCCCCAGGCTGTGCCTGCCAAGCAAAAGCGGGTCAACCGCATCACTACGGCGGTGGTGGTGCTGCTGGCCTCCCTGCTCCTGCTCAATTGCGTCCCCGCCGTCGCCGACACGCTGGAAGCTATCCCCGTCCTTGGACCTATCATTCGGGTGCTGGATCTGCGGACCTACACCTTCCGCTGGAACAACACGGACAGCACCGGGATTGAGGAGCCTAACGACCAGGCGGATGCTTCTTTGCGCCAGACAGATGAGGGTGAAGCCAACAGTTCCCTCCACCTTACGAATTATACTCAGAGTCTATAAAAAAGCAAAAAACGAC
>OFGR01002346.1_pt1 | contig 12820 bp, 12 predicted proteins | sample 1521811 | NCBI WGS metagenome assembly OFGR01 (sample SAMEA3504098, study PRJEB24116) | mouse gut metagenome | biome: mouse gut; feature: mouse-associated habitat; material: faeces | place: Denmark | collected 2011
CCACACACCACATCCAGGCCATGAATAGAGAATTACCAGTATTAGCGATCGTGATACCTTGCTATAACGAAGAAGAAGCTTTGCCGATTACAACGGCGCGCCTGCTTGAGCTTATAGATAAAATGATTACATCATCCCTGATTTCACGCGACAGCTATATTTTATGCAGTAATGATGGAAGCCGCGACAATACATGGAATGTGATAAATCATCTGCATAAGAAGGATTCCAGAATAAAAGGTATTTCTCTTGCCCACAACCGTGGGCATCAGTATGCTTTGCTTGCAGGTCTGATGGCCGTTAAGGACAGGTGTGATGTCTCCGTAAGCATAGATGCTGATCTTCAAGACGATCCGGACGCTATCATCCAGATGGTGAAGGACTATCGCAGTGGTATGGATATAGTCTATGGGGTACGTTCCTCAAGGACAACCGATACCTGGTTTAAGCGCACATCGGCCCATGCATTCTATTCGTTTCAGCGGAAAATGGGATTGGATACGATATATGATCATGCCGACTATAGGTTGATGGACAACAATGCATTGAGGCTACTTAGCGAATATGGCGAATCCAATCTTTTTCTCAGAGGTATAGTGCCGAGTATCGGCCTTAAATCTTCTGTGGTAAAGTATGCACGTTCGGAGCGAGTTGCAGGCGAATCCAAATATCCGCTTGGCAAGATGATCAGTCTTTCAATTGATGGCATAACCTCATTTTCAGCAAAGCCGATGAGGCTTATTTTTGTCACCGGTCTGATCCTGCTTCTTCTTGATCTCTTGGTAGCCCTATATGTACTGATCTCATACTTCAATCATGCAACTATCTCAGGTTGGTCTTCATTGATGCTGTCGGTGTGGTTTCTTGGAAGCCTTATACTGATGGGGCTTGGTATAGTGGGTGAATATATAGGCAAGATTTTTATAGAAGTCAAACATCGTCCGCGGTATGCTGTGGCAGAAGAATTATTCTGATTTTTATGGATAAAAAAAAGGTTACGATAGACATATTTCCACCAGATCTGTCGTCTGAGCTAAAACTGCCATTTGCAGATCAAGGTATCCAGGCCGGGTTTCCATCTCCTGCGCAAGACTATATTTCTGATAGAATTGATCTGAATCAAGAGATCGTCACACATCCTGCCTCTACTTTCTATGGCCGTGTTAACGGCGACTCCATGATAGGTGAAAATATCGAGGAAGGAGACCTTCTGGTGATAGACCGTTCGATTGAACCATCAGATGGAGATCTTGCTGTATGTTGTCTTGATGGAGAATTTACACTTAAGAGAATACGACTTGAGGCAGACAGGGTATGGCTGATTCCGGCTAATGAGAATTTTGATCCTATACTTGTGACAACTGACCATCGGTTTCAGGTCTGGGGCGTTGTGACTTATACGATTAAGCAGGTTCATCGTCTTAGGCGAAATCGCTATATACCTTGATAACATAGTGTTTGGTCTTGTCGATTGCAACAACTTTTTTGTTTCCTGCGAGCGTGTGTTCAATCCTGTGCTCATGGGCAGCCCTGTGATTGTACTCAGCAATAACGATGGATGTGCAGTCGCCCTATCAAATGAGGCAAAAGCTTTGGGACTTAAACGGGGAGATCCATATTATAAGATCAGCGAGATGTGCAAAGCCAATGGAGTGTACGTATATTCCGGAAACCATCGTTTGTATGGAGATATGTCGAAGCGCGTCATGGCTGTGCTTGCCGAGAACACGAAGTGCGGAATAGAGGTCAGTTCAATAGATGAGGCATTCTTCAGTGCAGATGATCTGCGGACAGAATCGCTGCATGATTTTGGCAGGATGATAGTCAGGACGATCTTGAGGAATACAGGAATTCCGACTTCTGTAGGATTTGGATCAACCAGAACTCTGGCCAAAGTGGCAGGGCGTTTTGCTAAAAAATATCCGGGATATAAATGTTGCTGCGTGATTGATACTGATGAGAAGCGGAAGAAAGCTCTTTCAATGACGGATGTTGGTGATGTTTGGGGCATAGGACGCCGGTTGGGACGTAAAATGCGATCTATTGGTGTGAATTCTGCGCTTGATTTCGCAACTATGTCGCAAGACGCCGTGCGCAGATTCAATATTGCTGTCGAACGCACGTGGCGTGAACTTAACGGAGAATCATGTATAGTGGCGCATGCAGTCGCTGAAAATTCGCATAGACAGATACAATGTACACGTTCGTTCGGAGAATCAATCTCTGATATAGAGACATTGGGCGAGGCTGTTGTATCATTTGTATCTTCTGCAGCCAGAAGATTGCGTGAGCAGCATTCATGCGCGGGAAGCATAACGGTATTCATTCGCACCAATCACTTGAACGAGGCTATTGATCAATACTCAGGGCAGGCTACGGAATATCTTGATGAAGCTTGTTCGGATACTCCAACTCTGGCCAATCTGGCAGTCAGAGCTTTGCAGAAAGCCTATCGGAAAGGGTTCTATTATAAAAAAGCAGGTGTAGTATTGACCGACATTGTGCCAGATACAGAACTTCAGCGTTCGTTGTTTACAGACGCGGCTGACCGAGAGAAGCGTGCTCGGTTGATGACCATAATAGATAATATAAACAGATCTCAAATGATGAAAGATTCCGTTCATGTAGCCGGATACAGGGGTGTAGACAATCTATCAGACAAAAGCATGCCTACAAGACTGTATTCAACAAGAATGGACAATATCATAGAAGTAAATACGGATATATAAATCATAGGATATGGAATCAGAAAATCCGGTGGAGGCAATATCCTCCGCATGCGGCATTTCAATGCCGCAGGTTGAAGAAGGCATCCAGGCTCTGGGCAAAATATTGATCAAGGCTTCACAAGACCTTGATATAGTCGCAATACCGGCATTCGGACGTTTTGTGACAGAAAAGCATGATGAGACCGTCGTGGTGGATCATGCAAGTGGTAAGCGCCTGTTGTTACCACCCGAAGTAGTACTGAAATTCGTTGCTGGTGTCACACTGCGTAAACATTTACAGAAATGAACGAAACTATTAACCTGCGTCGTCTTTGTGCGATGATATCCGAGTATACCGGATGGAATGAAGCTGAATCAGAGAAATTCATAGATGCAATCTTCGAATACATTGCAACGTCACTTGAAACATCAGGCATTGCCCAACTGCCGGGTTTAGGTAATTTTAAGGTGGACCATGAAGCTTGCGATATTATATTTTCTCCCGATAACGCTATTGCTGAAGCTGTAAATGAACCGTTTTCTTTCTTCGAGGCTGTAGAGTTGAATGTTGAAAGTGATGTGCTGGATAAGGAAACCAATACAGAAATGGAAAGCGACAATGATTCCGATAAAGATAAAGAGCCTGAAGCCCCTCAGGCAGAAATTGAACCGGAGCATTGCGAGCCTATGATGGATTTGGAAGACATAACTTCAATATCAACCACTGATAATTCCGGCAATGATGTCTGTCAGGGAGATGATTATATTGATGAGTCTGTTCCAGACGAGGATATGGAAGCAGAGGACAATATTGAAATCATAAGGGAGACAAAGGCTTGGCCGGTAATGGCAGGCGTGGCTCTTGGCCTTGTGACCGGTATGATAATCGGATTCTTTGGGCACGATAGATTCGTGGGATCAAACACTACGATACAGGAAGAATCGGACTCAATACAGGAGGTTGTAACCACAATACAGCATACACCTGTAGATACAGTCGCCGTATATCTTCTTGATCCTCCTGAACCGATTTCTCCTGAGACCAAACACTCCGAATCCCCTATCATTACTGATACGGTTACTGCGCATCGCTTTTTGGCGACTATGGCCAGAGAATATTACGGTGTAATGGAGTATTGGATATTCATATATGAGGAAAACAGAGATATCCTTCCTGCAAACCCTAACAAGATAAAACCAGGTACTGCAGTAGTGATACCTCCTTTAGAGAAATATGTCCCGGATGGTAATGCAACCAAAGGGCGGGCAGAGGCGGCACGCAGAATATCACGTCTTGAGAGGAGCTTACATTAAGTCGTAATATTTATGATATGAGCCGCCGGAAACGGGATTTTTCATAAATCAAGTTAAGAGTTAAGGGAGATAAGCAATTGATAGACAAATTTAACAATTGAATTTTACATTTTAGTTGTTATAATTCTAATTTTGTACTACAAATATAGCGAATTCATCAATTCAATTCCCCAATAAGGAAATAAATACAAACAACACATACACTTAACAACTCTACATTATGAGCGAAACGATAAACATCCGCCAGTTGAACGACTTAGTCGCAAGCAAAAGCGATTTTATCAATCTCATCACCCGTGGCATGGATCAGACCATCGTGGGTCAGAAGCATCTTATCGAATCACTTTTGATAGCGTTGCTGTCGAATGGTCATGTGCTTCTCGAAGGTGTTCCCGGTCTGGCTAAGACACTTGCGATAAAAACACTCGCACAGTTGATAGATGCCAAATATAGCCGTATTCAGTTTACGCCTGACCTTCTTCCGGCCGACGTACTCGGAACTATGGTATATAGCATGCAGAAAGAACAATTCCAGGTAAAGAAAGGTCCGATATTTGCCAACTTCGTGTTGGCTGATGAAATCAACCGCGCTCCGGCTAAGGTACAGAGCGCATTGCTTGAGGCCATGCAGGAACGTCAGGTGACTATCGGTGATAATACCTACAGACTGAATGATCCTTTCCTTGTGATGGCAACGCAGAACCCTATCGAACAAGAAGGCACATATCCGCTTCCTGAGGCTCAGGTAGACCGTTTCCTGATGAAAGTTGTGATCGGATACCCGACCAAGGATGAAGAAAGAATAATTATCCGTCAGAACATAGCCAGAGAGAAAGTGAACATTGTCCCACTGTTGCGTCCTGAAGAAATAATTGATGCACAGAAGGTCGTAGAACAGATATATGTTGACGAGAAGATCGAACGATATATCGTGGACATTGTATTTGCCACACGTTACCCGGCAGAATACGGGCTCGACGATCTGAGCGGAATCATCTCGTTCGGCGCATCTCCACGTGCATCGATAAGCTTGGCAAGAGCAGCACGTGCATATGCATTCCTGCACCAGAGAGGCTATGTAATCCCCGAAGACGTATTGGCTGTTTGTCATGATGTTCTCCGTCATCGTATCGGTGTCACCTACGAAGCTGAGGCCAATAATATAACTACGGACGAGATAATTACCGAGATTCTTGATAAGGTTCAAGTTCCCTGATGATTGAAATCAGGAGAACATACCGTACTACGTTCGTATAATTAATAATAACACTTCCTCTAAATTGGACGCTAAAGAATTATTAAAGCAGGTTCGAAAGATTGAGATCAAGACCCGCGGATTGTCGCAGAACATATTCGCGGGAGAATACCACTCTGCTTTCAAAGGCAGAGGAATGATGTTTTCGGAGGTGCGCGAATATCAGTATGGCGATGATATCCGTGATATTGACTGGAATGTAACTGCCCGTCAGAATCATCCTTATGTAAAAGTGTATGAGGAGGAACGCGAACTTACAGTTATGCTACTTGTTGATGTCAGCGGAAGCAGTGAGTTTGGCGCTGCGGGAGTGGAGAAACGTCAGATGATAGCCGAAATATCAGCTACCCTCGCTTTCTCTGCTACACAGAACAATGATAAGATCGGTGCTCTGTTTTTCACAGATAAAATTGAAAAGTTTATTCCCCCGAGGAAAGGCAAGCACCAGATATTATTGATAATACGCGAGCTTATCAATTATCAGCCGCAAAGCAGAGGCACAGACATAGCTCAGGCGCTCAGATATTTTACAGATGCACTGAAAAAGAAATGCGCGACATTCCTGATAAGTGATTTTATCACAGATAAAGATTACAGGAGAGAACTGACGATGGCTCGCAATAAGCATGATCTCATGGCCTTGCAGGTATATGACCGTAGGGATGCCCAGATGCCTGATGTCGGATTGATGCGCGTGTTAGATCTTGAATCAGGAGCATCAAGATGGATAAATACCTCGTCTTCCCGAGCAAGGAAGGCATATGACAAATGGTGGTACGACCGGCAGCAGCACATGTCGCAGACATTTAAAAGTTGTCATGTCGACTACGCATCTATCTCTACAGATGAAGATTATGTAAAATCGCTTATGGCCCTTTTCAGAAGCCGTGGCCGGTGATTCTAAAATAAATGGACAGATTCAGATGATATTCAGCCGATATATAACATGTTTAGCGTTTGCTGCACTTGCCACATACACTCCGGTGAATGCGACGGTAGCTGTAAGATCTGCAATAGACAGTGTCACCATAGAAATGGGCGACCGTGCGGTAATGCGGGTCGATGTTTTTGCGGATAAGACTGATGTCGGAAATGTGGTTGGTATACCTCAGAAAGGTATGGAACACGAAGGTGTAGAATTCCTTGAGATAAACTCAGAGGAAAACGACACGCCTGACGGACAGCGACATATCGCATATGAAATACTATTTCAGGCATTTGAGCCTAAGTTAGTTACTATGCCTAAAGTCGGCTATGCCGTAGGTAGCGATACGACCTTTGCTGATGTGCTTACGCTGAATGTACGTCCGGTCGATCTTGACTCTCTTACAACAATCAACCCTGTGGAGGGAACTGTGTCGATCGAGAGAAAATGGTTTGATGTGTTTCCGGATTGGTTGCTTGACTTCTGGTATTGGATATTGCTCGGTATTGTGATTCTCGGTGGAGGTGTCGCTGTATACTTCCTGTATAAGAAAAACGGCAAGACTTTGATCCCGAGGAAGAAGCCAGTTCCGCCATATGAGCAAGCCATCAATGATCTTGAGCAATTGCGCAATTCAAATCTGATCGAGAAAGGCCACGTAAAGGAATATTATACCAGACTTACGGATATTCTACGTCGCTATCTTTCTGCAAGATTTGGCATTTATGCTCCTGAAATGACATCGTCCCAGACTATAGAAGCAATAGCCTCACACCCAGAAGCTTCTTTGGCGAAAGCTGATCTTAAACAACTTTTCCGAGTTGCTGACTTTGTGAAGTTTGCCAAAGTATTGCCTCCGCCGGATGATAATATAAGGTCTTTTTCTGTAGTTAAAGAATTTGTAGAGGAAACAAAACCCGTTGACGACGCTCAGGAACAGGACGCCGACAATTCAGAAAAAAACAATTAATCCAACGATACAATGCAGTTTGCTCATCCTGAATATTTATGGTTGTTTCTTGTGTTTGTGCCGCTTATTGTATGGTACATATTCAAGCAACGCAATGCGCGCCCGTCAATGGCGATCTCAACCATATCGCCGTTTGCAGGTCTTCCTCATACATATAAGTCATGGCTGAGGCATGCTCTGTTTGTCTTACGTCTCGGAGCTATAGGGTGTATAATCATTGTTCTTGCAAGACCTCAGATAAAAGATAACTGGCGTACGACATCGACAGAGGGTACAGACATAGTTCTGGCGATGGATACCTCGACCAGCATGCTGGCCAGAGACTTTAATCCAGATCGTCTGGAGGCTGCGAAAGCCGTAGCCCAGCAGTTTGTTGCAGGCAGGGAAAACGACAACATCGGTGTTGTGATCTTTGCTGGCGAAAGCATGACTGGAGTCCCAATGACAGTAGATCATGCTCCCGTACAGAACTATATCGCTGGAATACAGACTGAAATGCTTACCGATGGTACTGCCATAGGCGACGGTATCGCTACTTCACTCAACCGACTGAAGGAGGGTAAGGCCAAGAGTAAAAGTATAATACTGCTGACCGATGGATCGAACAACACGGGAGTCGTATCCCCTATGACTGCGGCTGAGATTGCCAAGGAAATGGGAGTTAAGATCTATACAGTCGGAATAGGTACAAACGGAAATGCTCCATTCCCTACCCTTGACATGTTTGGCCGAATAACGTATGTCCCGCAACCAGTAGTGATTGATGAGCAGACTTTGACCAATATTGCCGATATGACGGGTGGTAAGTATTTCAGAGCCACGAGCAATGAGGTTTTCAAAAAAGTGTTTGAAGAAATAGATCAGCTCGAGAAGACTACGATGGATGTGCGCCATTTCTCCCATACCGAGGACAACTATATGATATGGGCATGGATTGCATTTGCTCTTTTCTGTCTTGATCTGTTAATGCGCTATACCGTATTGCGGTCAATACCATAATCATGAATTAAAAAATGACAGATATTAAATATGTTTGATTTCGCTTATCCACATCTGTTATGGCTGTTATGCACACTTGCGGCGTTCGGCTTGCTCTATTGGTGGACCAGGTTGTCTCGCCAGCGTAAGCTCAGGCGTTTCGGACGTCCGGAGGTTATTGAGCATCTTATGCCTGATGCATCCCGATATAAGCCTGGAATAAAGATTGTGCTGGAGTTGATCGCTTTGGCCGCTATTGTGATAGTTCTTGCCCGTCCGCGTGCCGGTGAGGTTGAGAAAAACACTCAGGTCAATGGCATTGAGGTCATGATCGCTTTTGATGTATCGAATTCTATGTTGGCGTCAGCTAATGACAATCCTAATGGAATATCCCGTCTCGACAGATCGAAACTGATTTTGGAGAAATTAGTTGACAAACTCGAGAATGATAAGGTAGGTATGATCATATTTGCAGGACAGGCAAAAATGCAATTACCTATAACAGTCGACTATTCGGCAGTGAAAATGTATATAAATGATCTGTCGCCAGAGCTTATAGCGTACCAAGGTACAGATATTTCCACAGCGCTTGACATGGCGATAAAAGGATTTTCGCCATCAGAAGATGTTCACAAAGCCATAATTCTTATCACCGATACCGAAGACCATGATGGCAACGCTGTGAAGATGGCTAAAGAAGCTGCAGAAAAAGGAATACAAGTAAATGTAATAAGCATGGGAAGTACCAAGGGTGTACCCATTCCCGTTAAAGGGAAAAAGGGCGACTATCTGCGGGATTCCGAAGGTCAGGTAGTTCTGACTGCTACAAATGAAGCGTTGGGAAAAGAAATCGCGGAGGCCGGAGGTGGAATATGTGTCAACGGGGCATCTTCTTCGGCGTTGAATGAGATTGCTTCCCAACTCGGTGGACTTGGAGACACTCCGCTAAAAAGTATGAAATACAGTTCAAGCGCGGAGCAATTCCCGATATTTGCGTGGATTGCCTTCTTGTTCCTTGTCCTGGATATATTTATTCTTGAGCGAAAGATTGGTTGGCTCAATAAGATAAATTTCTTTACTAAATAAGCAAATGAAAGCATTATACAGACACATACCGCTCAAGTTATCAGTATTGCTTTCGGTGTTTATGTCAGGAATACTGCCTGCGTATGCACAGCATAAGCAAGAGGATCAGACCACACGTAAGGAACGAAATTACGTACATCGTGGAAATGACTTGTACAACAGCAAGGATTATGAAGGTGCGTTGGAATATTATGAACTCGCACTCATGGAGAATGCTATGTCTGACGCTGCACAGTATAATAAGGCATTGGCAATGTATAAATTATCACAGGAAGCCGGAGTACCTGCTAAAGAGAATAAAGTGATTCAGGAAGCTGACTCTATTTTTCTACAAGTAGGCAAGTCTACTCAAAACTCCTTGATAAAGGAACGTGCATTTTATAATGCCGGAAATCTTGCTTATGAAGCAGAGGACTATGACAAGAGTATAGCTGCATATAAGAATGCGCTGAAAGTTAACCCCAATAACAAAAAAACTCGTCAGAATCTGTTGCTCGCGCTTAATAAGAAGAACGAGAATAATCAGCAGGATAAACAGGATCAGCAGCAACAACAGCAAGATCAGCAGGACCAAAAGCAGCAGCAGGATCAACAACAGCAGCAACAGCCCGAATCACAGCCTCAGCAAAAAAAGGAGATCTCAGGTAATTCTGAGCAGATACTCAAAGCCATGCAGGCTCAAGAGAATAAAACACGCAAAGACAACGAAAAAACCGAAAATGCTTCGGGATACGTCAACCCTAAACCTTGGTAATAATTATGGCACGACGTTTCACTAATTTATTTATATTGGCTATCACTTGCATGGTGTCGGTGATGGCTCAGGATGTATCCTTTAGTGTAAATTCGCCTGGAAATGTGATTGAAGGGCGTAAGTTCGCGTTAACTTTCAGGTTGAAAAACGGTCAGGCGTCAGCGCCCCGGCCTCCGCAGCTCGACAACTGTGAGCTACTTTATGGGCCTGCTACATCTACAATGTCAAGTTCGACATACGCCAATGGAAAGATGACATCGTCGACATCGATCGACTATACGTATACTTATCTTGCGAAGTCGGCCGGTAAAGTCGTTGTGCCGGCAGTAACAATAAATTCCGGCGGGAATAATTATAGCTCGCGACAGATAACTTTTCAGATATTTCCTGCGGATAAGGAATCAGAAGAAGACGCTTCGTACTCCCAGGGAGGCAGGCGTCCGGTACATGTCGACGATATAGATACACAGACACCCGGACCTGTATCTGATAAGGATTTATTCGTGAGGATTTCCCTATCCCGCGACAAGGTATACGAGCAGGAGGCGATCATCGCTACAATAAAAGTATATACCAAATTCCAAATCTCCGGTTTTCTTGCCAATACACAACCGTCATTCGATGGATTCATAAGCGAGGAATTGCCGGTCAACAATGAGTTGCAGCCAGACCATTTCAATGGACAGAACTATTATTCCGCAGAACTGAAAAAGGCGATCATCTATCCGCAAAAGTCAGGTAAGCTGACGATCAATTCTGGAAAGTATGATGTTACTGTGGTGCAATATCGCAATGTATCAATGGGATTCTTTACTACCAGAGAACCTGTTGAGCGTAAGATTGTGACTCAGAGCAATTCGGTGTCGATAAACGTTGAAGCATTGCCTACTCCGGCTCCTGAAAGTTTCAATGGTGCGGTTGGCCGATATACAATATCCTCGGAACTCACGCCTCAAAGATTACTGACTAACGAGGCTGCTAATCTGAAACTTACAATAAAAGGCACGGGAAATATAAAGGTATTTTCTGAGCCTAAAGTTGAATTCCCTCACGGATTCGATGAATACACACCCGATAAAGAGGTAGATGCACGCTTTAGCGGCAGTGATATGACCGGGTCGGCAACCGTAAATTATACAATAGTTCCGCAAGAAGTCGGTAAAGCTGTAATAGAGCCTGTAGAGTTTACATATTTTGATCCGTCAAAGCGGGAATATGTCACTTTACAGACCGAGCGTTATGACGTAAATGTCGGTAGAGGTGCAAACTCTGCTGCTCCTGTGCAGCAGAAGGAAATAGATACAAGTCTGAATGACATATTGCACATAAAGTCAGCGCACGCCCCTGTAATTCAACCGGGATCGCAGGTATTCTTCAGTTGGTATTACTGGAGTGTCTATATCGTTGCTGTAGTTCTCTTGATAGCTGTTATAGTCATATATCGTAAGAAAATGCAGTTAAGCGCCGATGTGCGCCGCATGCAGCTTGTGCGTGCTACAAAACTTGCCAAGAAAAGATTCAAACTTGCTTCGGCTGCGATGCATGCTCATGAGAATGATAAGTTCTACGAAGAATTATCAAAGGCACTGTGGGGGTATCTTAGTGATAAGCTTGGAATACCCGCCTCTCAACTTTTGCGCGACAATATATCCCAGGCTATGTCTGCTCATGGAGCTGATGAGGATACCGTAAAAAATGTGATCGCAATAATTGATGATTGCGAAATGGCCCGGTTTACTCCAGATCATTCCGAGGAGGAAATGAGCGGTCTTTATGATAAGGCTGTTGATGTTGTGAATGAAATGGAAAAAATTAATAAGAAATAGCATTATGAGACGCATCATACTATTTATATTATCCGTTTTTGTTTCTGTCTCCCTGTTTGCCCAGAATGAGTTGCTCGCGGGGGCTGATTCCGCTTATCTCAAAGAAGATTACCGGCAGGCAATTTCTCTTTACGAACGTGCTTTGGAGGAGTATGGTCCATCACCTACTGCCTTCTATAATTTGGGGAATGCTTATTACAGAACCGATAGAATCGGATTGGCTATACTTAATTATGAAAGAGCCTTGAAACTTGACCCAAGTTTTAAGGATGCACGTACTAATCTGGATTTTGTAAATACCAAGATTACAGATAAGCCGGAAGATGACAGCTCTTTTCTCGGCAACGCCTATGAGTCGATAGTACAAAGCCTTTCTCCAAACGCCTGGGCTTGGGTAGCGCTTGCAGTCTTTGTCTTGTTACTTGGAAGCATAGCTACATATATATTTACGCGCCGAGTCATTATACGTAAGACCGGTTTTTTTGGAGCGATCATACTTATCTTTCTTCTGGTGTTCTTTATATCTGTCGCATATAATTCTGCCAACAGGTTATATCGCCACGACAGAGCCGTAGTGATGGTGCCGACAACGAATCTGACATCAGCGCCACGCTCGCCAAAGTCAAAAACCGAGAAAGTCGTCCCGGTTCATGAGGGGACAGTGCTCAGAATTGTCGATTCCGTTGCGACTCCGGACGATGCTGCATCCCATATGTACTATGATGTTAAGATCAACAATACGACACGTGCATGGGTAAAGGCTGCGGATGTGGAGCGTATATGATTGTATATCAATTAGTTTTTAATAGAATATAGTTTTTGTAGACATATTATAAGATTATATTTTTGAAATTTTTCACCAAAAAATTTGGTCATTTCAAAAGTAAGGACTAAATTAGACAAAAAATAAAACGACGGTGCTCTGCCGCGATAAAAGCGTAGCATCTAACAAGAATTGTTCACTAAAAAGATAGTATCATGACTAAGACTATTTCTTTCAACGA
>OFGR01002350.1_pt1 | contig 12799 bp, 7 predicted proteins | sample 1521811 | NCBI WGS metagenome assembly OFGR01 (sample SAMEA3504098, study PRJEB24116) | mouse gut metagenome | biome: mouse gut; feature: mouse-associated habitat; material: faeces | place: Denmark | collected 2011
CCCTTACCGAACAGCTGGCAGAAGCAGGATTCGGTCCCCTGAATGCGTACTGTATGATGATCTTCTGTCTGCTCTATGTGCCGTGTGCGGCTACCATCGGAACAGTCAGAAAAGAAACCGGTTCTCTGAAATTTACATTAAAAATGCTTTTGTTTCAGCTTGCGGTTGCCTGGCTTGTGGCGGTTCTTGTATATCAGGTGGGTTCTTTTTTGTGAAAAATGGAGAAATATCGTATTTTCTGAAATATGAAGGAAAATCCTCTTGCAGGGAAGAACCATACAGTGTTAAAATATTGACAAACAAAAAAAGAGAGAGGTAAATAGGATGTTCGCTGATGAAAATGTAATTCGAATCAAACATGATGTGCTCTATGAAGTTGCAAAACTGGCATTTGCCGGAGAACTGGATACAAAAAGAGATCACATTGCACTGGAACTGATACCGGGGCCCACGCCAAAGTTCCGCTGCTGTATCTACAAGGAGAGAGAAATCATTCGGCAGAGAGTCCGCCTGGCAGAAGGGAAGGCGCCAGGAGTTGCGGATGACGGAAATGTAATTCAGGTTATCAGCTCTGCCTGTGAGGACTGTCCCATTTCCAGTTATACCGTTACGGAAAACTGCCAGAACTGTATTGGAAAGGCATGTATCAATGCCTGCAAATTCGGTGCCATTGAAATGGGCAGAGAACGCTCCCATATTGATGCATCCAAATGTAAAGAATGCGGAAAATGTGCACAGGCCTGTCCTTACAATGCCATTGCCCACCTGAAGCGTCCCTGTAAATACAGCTGTCCTGTGGATGCCATTACATATGATGAGCATGGAATTTCCATTATCGACAAAGAAAAATGTATTCGCTGCGGAAAATGCATTCACAGCTGTCCCTTTGGTGCCATCGGCTCCAAGACCTTTATTGTGGATGTGGTGGAAGCACTGAAGTCCGGCAAAAAAGTCTATGCCATGGCAGCTCCTGCCACAGAAGGCCAGTTCGGCGCGGATATCACCACAGCAAGCTGGAAGAAAGCCATGAAGGAACTGGGATTTGAAGATTTCTATGATGTGGGTCTTGGCGGAGACATGACAGCCGCTTATGAGGCAGAAGAATGGGCGGAAGCATATCAGGAGGGCAAAAAGAAAGTGACTTCCTGCTGTCCGGCTTTTGTAAATATGGTACGCCTTCATTATCCGCAGCTGGCAGACTGTGTATCCACCACAGTTTCCCCCATGTGTGCAGTTTCCCGTCTGATTAAGGCAAAAGAACCGGATGCAGTAACCGTGTTTATCGGGCCCTGCCTTGCGAAAAAATCAGAGGTTGTGGATCAGAAGATACCTGGAAATGCAGACTATGTACTGACCTACAGTGAAATTCGTGCCATTATGAAAGCAAAAGACATAAAACTGGAGCCCTGTGAAAATGACGACCAGATTTCTTCTGTTTATGGCAAACGGTTTGCAAACTCCGGAGGAGTGACCGGAGCAGTGCTTCAGAGCCTGAAGGAATCCGGCCATGAAATTGATGCGAAAGTGTGCAAAGCCAACGGAGCGGCAGAATGTAAAAAAGCGCTGCTTCTCTTAAGAGCAGCAAAACTGCCGGAAGATTTTGTGGAAGGCATGATCTGCGACGGTGGATGCGTGGGAGGCCCGAGTGCATTCAACGACCAGATATCATCCAGAAAGAATCGTGATACACTGATTTCTCAGGCCGACAGCCGGGGAATTCATGAGAATCTGGGAAATTACGATATGGACAGTTTCTCCATGCATCGGGAATAAAAGAATCTGAAAACGGAACCGGAAGGTACCCTGCCTGTGGAATGAGCCACAGACAGGGTACCTTTTTTCTTCTATAGGAAATTCCTCTGGATTTCCTATAGAATACAAAATAATATGCACAACTCACCCGGAGAGAGAATCCTGCAGAAAAAGATTCTTTTATTCACAGATATATTGCCGAAATCAGAAAAAATCCTGAGAAAAATCAGGAAAAATCTTCCATTTTGAAAAAAAAGATGTATAATTAGGACTATAATAGGAAAGAAGTCCTGATTATTGTGAGGGAAGGAGGGGAGATATTTATCAGACACATAAATTTTGTGTTGTTTTGAGGTAAGTAATTATTATTAAGGAGGTATGGGAAATGAAAAAGTCAGGAAGAAAATTACTGGGAGTCTTGCTGGCGGCATCCATGACTGTGGCAGCGGTATTTCCGATACAGAGCGTCATGGCAGCGGAAACTGGCAGAGAAGCGGAACATGTGGAAAAAAAGGAATCATCAGAGGAAAAATGGATGGAGGAAACCCCGGAGAAGGTACAGCAGCCTGCAAAGCAGCAGGAAGAGGCAGGAAGCGGAGTTTTCGAAGAAATTCAGATGGAAGAGACAGAGTCAGTCGTGCCTCTGTCTATGGAAGAGACAGAGCCTGTCATGCCTCTGTCTGACGGATACGATATTAACCAGCCGGTAATCGAAAGGTTTGAGCTGGAAGAAAACGGCCGGACACTGACAGAAAAAGATATCCTTCATTTTAAGCTGTGGGCTTACGATGCGGACAGTGATATCAGTTCTGTATATGTTGAAGCAGGTGGCCGCAGAATAGATTTACAGAAAAGTGAGGAAGAAAAACTGTATACTGCAGAGTATCCCTGCAGTTCTTTCAAAAATGGAACAGTTAGTATCACTGAAATCCGGGTGGAAGACAGGGCGAAAAATTATACAGAGGCAGATGTGCATGACGATAATTACAATTGTCTTTACTATGTTATAGTACAGAATACAAAACCTGCAGAAAAAGTTTCTGTCACTGATTTTCAGATTCAGACCAGTGCTTCCGGTGAAGACGGGGCATTAGTGCCAGGCGATACAGTAACCTGTTCTGCCCGCGTGACCTGTGAAAACGGAAAGGTGAGAGATGGACGAATGAAAATTGGTACCATTGGGGCCAAAGTATACCATACAGAAGAAATGAGCATGACTTACAACGAAGAAAGTCAGACTGTGACAGGTATATATACTATAAAAGATACCACGTATCCTTCCGAATGGAGCTGGGAATATATCACGGTTACCACGCAGTCCGGGAAAGGCAGTAAAGTTCGTCCGGATAAAAGTTTGAAGTTTACAGTAGTTCAGGAAAATTTTGATCTGGAAGACCCGGTGATTGAGAGTATCACCCTTGACAAAAACGGAGAGATGGTAACAGCCGGGGATAAAGTTACCATTACCGTAAAAGTAAAAGAAGAAAACCCGCGGAGTTTGGGGCGTGTGTATTATACATCAGCAGATGATTACAGAAAGAAAGGCTATACCAGTCTGTACTGGAAAGAAGAACTGGGAGCCTATCAGGGGATAATTCCTATTACAAAGGAAACCTACCCGGGCAGATGGAATATCACAAATCTGGAAGTCAGGGATATACATGGACATACAACTCGTCTGAAAGATTTTCAGGAAGATTTTGAGACAGTATATCCCTGGTATTATACGGTAGACCCGGAGGGATACCATGTGGATAATCAGGCGCCGGTGATTAAAAGCATCACCCTTGATAAGAATAACCAGTGGGTTCAGCCGGGAGATACCCTGACTCTGACCGTGAAAGTGGAGGAGGAACATCCTTCCCGGAATGGATATGCATATTTCTATCCTCAGGTATCGAATGTTTCAGGATATCAATATGTGGATTTGCAGTTTCATCCCGACACCATGGAATATACGGGGACGATTCCCATTACAGAAGATACCTATCCCTGTGAATGGATGATGACTGATCTGCGTATAGAGGACCAGAACGGATACAGGACCAATGTATCACAGTACATAGAGGACTGGTATGCAACGTATCCATTTTACTACCGGGTGAAAACCAGAGATACCTACCGGGAAGATTACCGGGATGTAACATTTACGTTTTATGGTCTGGCGCTTCAGGAAGACGGCAGTTATCAGGATTACGTCGCGATTCCCGGCCCCACCGTGGAGAAAGTGGGACGGAGAACCACACTGAAGGAACTGGGTGTGTCCTTTCCGCAGGCGCCTGAGGGCGTCAATGCCACATGGATGTATGGGAACAGGAAAATAGATGAGGATACAGAACTCCTGTTTGGGGACAGGAATCATATGAACCTTACTTTTTACGCTTCGTATGACAAAGACTGTGCCAATGTATCTCTGACCTATATGACAAAAGACCAGGGAATCAAAACAGCAATAGTCCCTGTCTTTGTGGAGCGGGAAACCACCTACCGGGAAGTGCTGGAGCAGTTAAAGCTGCCGGAGGACGCCAGCGAAACAGGATTTTCCGGATTCCGTCTGGGAGAGGGATATGAGGAAAACTGGCAGATATGGGGAACTGTCCGTTTTTCGGCAGAAGCGGAATACAATGGCTGTCAGGTATCCTGGCATACCAGATATCAGGGAAGCAACGGAATGGGAGCAGAGAAAGGGGTTGTAAAATCCTATGAAAAAGGCATGACCGTAAAAGATGCCCTGGCAGAGCTGGAGCCACCGGAAACAGTGGAAGGAATGGAGTTTGAGGGCTGGGTTCTGACAAAGGGAACGGAAGATGATATACTCTCCTCCCCCATGACGGAGCTGGAAGTGACAGCAGTTTACCGGGGAAAGACCACGGTGGATGTGTTATATACTTACCGGGGAGAGGACGGGAAGCTGGCCACCGGAAACAGGCTGATGTTCCTGAACGGGGAAAACCTTTCCGACGCGGCAGTCCAGGGAGAAGCCACCAGTGTGTTTAAGGAAGTGAACCACCTGAAAGGCCTGATGCTGTCCGAATGGGAAGGCGATATGGAAGTGAATCAGGGAAGATATAAGAGCATCCGGTTCCGGGCAAAGTATTACAACTGTGTGGTAATCCTGAAGTTCCCGGATGAAAGCTGCCAGTATATTGTGGTAAACAGAGGGGCCAGGTATACCCTGCCCACGGAGAATGAGAAATACACGGACCTGCTGTGGGAAGGATGCGAAAAAGGCGAAACCGTGGTGATTACAGAAGACCGGGAGTTCCTTGCATGTGCCGGAAAGTTAAAAGACGGAACGGAAGAAGGCCCCCTGGGAGTGAAGCTGCCGGAAGAGGAAATCAGCCGGATTGTGGCGGAAATCGAACAGTCAGGGTCAGGGGAAACCATAACCATAGACATGAAGCAGGCCACAGTGGTGCCAAAAGAGGTGCTGGAAGCCATTCAGGGGAAAGAAGTACAGATTGTCCTTGACATGGGAAGCTACAGCTGGACCATCGGAGGGACGGAAGTGGCGGCAGCAGAGCTGAAGGACATTGATCTGGAAGTAAAGGCGGATACGGGTGCGGTGCCCACAGGCCTGATTAATGAACTTGCAGAGGGGAAACCCACCACCCAGCTTACCTTAACCCACAACGGGGAATTCGGGTTCCGTGCGGATCTGACCCTGAATATGGGAAGTGAGAACAGTGGAGGGACCGGCAACCTGTACTATTATGACAGTGCGGGGAAACTGATTTTCCGGAATGCGGGGCAGATCGGAGAAGACGGAAATATCAGCCTTTCCTTCTCCCATGCATCGGACTATGTGGTGGTAGTTGACCAGCCGGAGAACGGGAAAGACAGTGCCCGTTCAGAGGAAAAGGGAGAGAAAACCTGGAAAGAGAGAGAGAACGCAGAGATTAAGAAGAAAGAGAATCCGGTTACGACAGACAGCGGAACAGATGAAGACGACAGTAATTCCAATAAGCGAAAGAGTCCAAAGACCGGAGAATAAAAATGTTTCATTATGCATTTTTATCAGGGAGGTATAAGATATGAAAAAAACAGGGAAAAAATGGCTGGGAATTTTTCTGGCAGTTTCCATGGCTCTGACGGCAGTGTTTCCCATGGAAGCTGCATTAGCAGCTGAAACAGAAAGAAAAATGGAACGTGTGGAAAAAAAAGAATCATCAGAAGAAAACAGGATGATGGAAGCTGTGGAAGAAATACAGCAGCCTGAAAAGCAGCGGGAAGAGGCAGAAAAAGAAGTTTCGGAAAATATTCAGATGGAAGAAACAGAGCCTGTCATGCCTCTGTCTGTCGGTTATGACATTAATCAGCCGGTCATTGAGAAATTTGAACTGGTGGAAAACGGGCAGACAGTTAAGAAAGATGAAACAGTGCATTTTAAACTGTGGGCTTACGATGCGGACAGCGGTATCGAATCCGTTACGGTTTACCTGAATGTATATAATTTCGGTACTTATGAAACGGAAGTAAAGTTACAGAAAAGCGGAGAAGGAAATCTGTATACCGGGGAATATCCCTGTACCGTTCGTGGGGGAAGCAGTGTTTGTGTCACCAGGATTCAGGTGGAAGATAAAGCCGGTAATTATGCGGAAGAGGAAACCAGGAAGGATGGCTGTTTTCTTTACCGGTTTGAGGTAGCGTATCCGGAACCGGAAGTAAATAACGAAAAAGTTTCCGGGTCCGATTTCCGAATAGAGATAACATCATCAGGAGATGACGGAAAGTTACGGCCGGGAGATAAGGTAACGTTTAGCGCCCATCTGACCTGTGAAGGCGGAGAACTGAACAGGGAAGGAGATATGTTTATCAAAATGAAGGCCAATACTGTCAGTCACAGTGATTACATAAGAATGAATTTCGATGCTGACAGTGGAACCATGACAGGTACTTATACCGTTACAGAGGATACCTACCCGGCAGAATGGTTCTGGGAAAACATGCAGGTATGGACAAAATCCGGAAGATCTTACTGGTTTTATCCAAACAGAGCTGAACCGGATGCAAATTTAAAGTTTACGGTAGTTCAGGAGACATATGATACACAGCGGCCCATAATTAAGAGTATAAACATTGATAAAAACGGACAGATGGTGAAAGCCGGGGATAAAGTTACCATAACGATAAAGGTGGAAGAAGAAAACCCCAGAGATGAGGCGGAGATACTGTTCCGTCCCAGTGGTACAGGTATTATTTATTATCATAACAGACTGACCTTAAATCGGAAAACTATGGAATATACAGGACAGATTGATATTACAGATGAGACATATCCCTGCAAATGGGAACTGGAGAGACTGGAGCTGTCTGACCGTAAAGGGCATGATGCAATGCTCTCGGATATTCAGGAAGACTGGGAAACGAACTGCCCCTGGTACTATACCGTGGATCCGGAAGGATACCGGCCAGACAGGGAAGATCCGGTCATCGAAAGCATAACCATTGACAAAAAGGGCCAGTGGGTGCTGCCTGGCGATACTGTTACCCTGAAGGTTAAAGTGAAGGAAGACCATCCGGCTCAAACTGCCAGGGCACGTTTTTCTCCTCAGGTGGCGAATGTTTCCTCTAATGCGGATATCAGTCTGAAGTATAATCAGGATACCGGAGAATATATTGGAACCACTTCCATTACAGAGAATACCTATCCCTGTGAATGGATGCTGACGGAACTGTCCATACCGGATACCAAAGGAAACGAAGCCTCTCTGCGGGATTTTGACAAATTCTGGGAAATAAACTGTCCCTGGTATTACCGGGTAAAAACAGACAACACCTATCGGGAAGATTTTAAAGACGTTACAGTTACGGTGCTTGGATTTGTACGCCAGGAAAATGGAAGTTATCGGTATAACAGGCTGATATCTTCCAGGACTGTGGAAAAAGTGGGACGGAGAGCTTCCCTGAAAGAACTGGGGGTATCATTGCCCCAGGCTCCGGAAGGCATAAATGTAACCTGGACACGAAACAGCCAGATTGGCTATGGGCCGGAGGTGGATGAAAACACAGAACTGATATTTGCCGGTACGGACCCTGTGGACATCAGTATTTATGGCAATTATGACAGGGATTGTGCCAATGTGTCCCTGACCTATATGACAAAAGACCAGGGAATCAAAACAGCAATGGTACCTGTTTTTGTGGAAGCGGGCTCCACCTACCGGGAAGTGCTGGAGCAGTTAAAGCTGCCGGAGGATGCCAGTGAAACAGGGTTTTCCGGATTCCGTCTGGGAGAAGGACAGGATGAAAATTCACAGATATGGGGCGTTGGCTGGATGTCAGCAGAAGCGGAGTATAATAACTGTCAGGTATCCTGGCGTACCAGATATCAGGGCAGCGATGGAATGGGAGCAGAGAAAGGGGTTGTAAAATCTTATGAAAAAGGCATGACCGTTAAGGACGCCCTGGCAGAGCTGGAGCCACCGGAAACAGCGGAAGGAATGGAGTTTGAGGGCTGGGTTCTGACAAAGGGAACGGAAGATGATATACTCTCCTCCCCCATGACGGAGCTGGAAGTGACAGCAGTTTACCGGGGAAAGACCACGGTGGATGTGTTATATACTTACCGGGGAGAGGACGGGAAGCTGGCCACCGGAAACAGGCTGATGTTCCTGAACGGGGAAAACCTTTCCGACGCGGCAGTCCAGGGAGAAGCCACCAGTGTGTTTAAGGAAGTGAACCACCTGAAAGGCCTGATGCTGTCCGAATGGGAAGGCGATATGGAAGTGAATCAGGGAAGATATAAGAGCATCCGGTTCCGGGCAAAGTATTACAACTGTGTGGTAATCCTGAAGTTCCCGGATGAAAGCTGCCAGTATATTGTGGTAAACAGAGGGGCCAGGTATACCCTGCCCACGGAGAATGAGAAATACACGGACCTGCTGTGGGAAGGATGCGAAAAAGGCGAAACCGTGGTGATTACAGAAGACCGGGAGTTCCTTGCATGTGCCGGAAAGTTAAAAGACGGAACGGAAGAAGGCCCCCTGGGAGTGAAGCTGCCGGAAGAGGAAATCAGCCGGATTGTGGCGGAAATCGAACAGTCAGGGTCAGGGGAAACCATAACCATAGACATGAAGCAGGCCACAGTGGTGCCAAAAGAGGTGCTGGAAGCCATTCAGGGGAAAGAAGTACAGATTGTCCTTGACATGGGAAGCTACAGCTGGACCATCGGAGGGACGGAAGTGGCGGCAGCAGAGCTGAAGGACATTGATCTGGAAGTAAAGGCGGATACGGGTGCGGTGCCCACAGGCCTGATTAATGAACTTGCAGAGGGGAAACCCACCACCCAGCTTACCTTAACCCACAACGGGGAATTCGGGTTCCGTGCGGATCTGACCCTGAATATGGGAAGTGAGAACAGTGGAGGGACCGGCAACCTGTACTATTATGACAGTGCGGGGAAACTGATTTTCCGGAATGCGGGGCAGATCGGAGAAGACGGAAATATCAGCCTTTCCTTCTCCCATGCATCGGACTATGTGGTGGTAGTTGACCAGCCGGAGAACGGGAAAGACAGTGCCCGTTCAGAGGAAAAGGGAGAGAAAACCTGGAAAGAGAGAGAGAACGCAGAGATTAAGAAGAAAGAGAATCCGGTTACGACAGACAGCGGAACAGATGAAGACGACAGTAATTCCGATAAGCGAAAGAGTCCGAAGACCGGAGAAGAATAGTATGATAAAAAGCGCAAAGTTCTTTTAATAAAAAGGCTTTGCGCTTTTTTTGTTCCATATATCCTTGACAGATATATCGTTGTCTGATATATTTGATATGTCGAATGACGATATATCGGGTATTGATAAATAAGAAACAGGGGGTGAGAACTTTGGCAGAAAAACAGGCTGCAATGACAGAAGCAGTCTATTATATTCTTTTATCCCTGCAGAGGCCCAACCACGGATACGGAATTATTCAAAATACGCTGGAACTGACGGGAGGAAGACTGGAACTGGGAGCCGGAACTCTCTACGGGGCCATCAATACATTGTTGGATAAGCAGTGGATTCGGCTGTACAGTGAAGATAAGAAGTCAAGGAAGAAGAAACAGTATATTCTGACAGAGCGGGGACTGCTGGCTTTACAGCAGGAAGTCAGAAGACTGGAGGAACTGGTGGAAAACGGCAGACAGGTATGGTCAGTTAAGGTTTTGGAACCGGAGATTTTAAGCGAAGAATGTCTGCCGGCAGCACAGGTTACTCTGGGAGGAATATCATGAGAAAATTCAGATTATATTATGACAAGGAAAAAGAAGAAGCCTGGCTGAATAAAATGACTGGCCAGGGATGGGCCATGACAGGTTTTTTTCTGGGAGTTTTTACGTTTGAACCATGTGAACCAGGAAAATATACCTATCAGGTAGATCTGCCGGAAATTTCCGGAATGTTTGTCAGACGAGGGGAAGCCAGGAGGGAATATATTGAATTTGTGGAAGCCACCGGAGCAGAATATGTGTGTTCCTGGGCAGTATGGGTCATTTTCCGAAAAGAAACAGAGAAAGGAGCATTCAGGCTGTACACAGATGCGGATTCCCAGATTCGGCTGTACCGGCGGATTCGGCTGCTGTTTCTGGTATTTTTACTGTATTGTGCAGGAATCAGTGTATCCAATACCTGCAGTTCCTGGGATTATGTCAGGGAATCTCTGCTGCCTTCCGGATGGAATTTTTTCACCAGCGGTGATTTTCTCTGGCTGCTGCCTCTGGCGGTCAGTTACGCTGCAACCCTTTTGTTCCTGGTTATGGCAGTCCGTTTTACCATAAAAATATATCATCTGAAACGGAAAAAAATTTCTCCTTGACAGAAACCTTAATATGTATTATTGTATTATATAAATAGTACAATAATACATGGATGCAGGAAGAAAGGAATGAGTATGAAAGAATTACTACAGGTGCGGGATTTAAAGAAGACTTTTAAAATTTCCGCAAAACAGCAGAAAATTCAAAAAACAAAGGAAAAGGTAAAGGTGGCGGTCAATCATCTGAGTTTTACCGCATATCAGGGAGAAGTTTTTGGGCTCCTTGGTTCTAATGGTGCCGGAAAAACCACCACATTGCGTATGATGGCGTCTCTGATTACGCCGGATGCAGGAGATGTGCTGGTGGACGGAACCAGCGTAGTGAAAAATCCTTCCGGAGTCCGCAGCAAAATCGGATTTCTTACCAGTGAACTGAAACTGGAAGAATTTTTCACTCCCAATTATCTGTTTGATTTCTTTTCAGATCTTCATGGAGTGAACAGAGAAACGGCTGCAAAGCGGAAGAGGGAACTGTTTGACAAATTCCAGATTTCAGAATTTGCGGAAGTGAAGGTGGCAAATCTTTCCACAGGTATGAAACAGAAGGTATCTCTGGTAATTTCCATTGTACATAACCCGGATATTATCATTTTTGACGAGCCAACCAACGGACTGGACGTACTGACAGCAAAAGTAGTGACTGACTTCCTGCTGGAGCTGAAAGGACAGGGCAAAACCATTGTGGTATCCACCCATATTTTCAGCCTGATTGAAAAAATATGCGACCGGGTGGGTATTGTTATTGACGGAACCATGGTGGTCTGTGACACGCTGGAGCATCTGACAGAAGAAAAATCCCTGGAAGAAAAATTTTTTGATATTTATGCAGAAAGAGCAGGTGAGACCGTATGAAAAGCAACATGATAACAGTAATGAAGAAAGAGCTGACACGATTTTTTACCGATAAACGAATGGTGCTTACCACGCTGCTTATGCCAGGACTGATGATTTATCTCATGTATTCTCTGATGGGCCAGGGATTTGCCTCCCAGTATGAGGATTCTGAGGATTTTAAGGCAAAAGTTCAGGTGGAATCTCTGCCGGAAAGCATGAAACCTGTGTGGGATCAGGATATTCCCATGGAATATACGGAACTGTCAGGAGCACAGGAAAAGGAAACTGCACTGGAATCCCTGTCAGAGGGAGAGGGCGAGTATCATCTCCTGGTATCTTTTCCGGAAGACTTTGATACAAAGGTGGCAGAATATGATGTGTCCTCCGGACAGCCCGCCCCTGCAGTTGAGGTTTACTACAATTCCAGCGATACGGATTCCCAGTCAGCCTATGTTATGATGACACGGATGTTAGACAGTTATGAATCTGCTCTGGCCAATAAGTTCGATGTAAATCCCGGCGAAGAAGGGTACGATCTGGCTTCTGAGGAAGATATCTCTGCAAAGATGTTTTCCATGATGATACCCATGCTGATGATGGCTTTTCTGTTCAGCGGATGTATGGCCATTGCGCCGGAATCCATTGCCGGTGAAAAAGAGCGGGGAACCATTGCAACCCTGCTGGTAACACCCATGAAACGAGGACATCTGGCTCTGGGGAAAATTTTGAGTTTAAGTTTTATAGCCCTTTTGAGCGGTCTTTCCAGTTTCCTTGGCACCATGCTGTCACTGCCCAAACTGATGGGTGACTCAGGAAGCGTAAATGCAAATGTTTACGGGATACAGGATTATCTGATGCTGCTTCTGGTGATTCTTTCAACCGTTCTGGTGATTGTTGCCATCGTTTCCATTGTGTCCGCCTTTGCCAAAAACGTAAAAGAAGCATCCGGATGGGTTACCCCCATTATGATTGTTTCCATGCTTCTGGGAATCACTTCCATGGTGGAAAGCCTCTGCAGGACAGAACCAGTATGGTTCCTGCTTCCGCTGTACAACAGCGTGCAGTGCATGAACGGTATTTTTTCACTGAATATGAACATGGTAAATATTGCTGTAACGGTAGCGTCCAATATCTGTTATGCCGGAATCGGAGTATTTGTTCTTAAGAAAATGTTTGACAGTGAAAAAATCATGTTTTCCAGGTAGAAAAACCTGTTGTATATTTCAGCGGTAACAGGTTTTATGCATATTTCAGAAAGACAGAGACATACTACGGAGTAAAAAAGAGAGGTACGGTATGGAATCTGTCTGGAAGAAAAATATTGAAATTCCCCGCAGGGAAAAACTGGAAAAAATCGAGGGCGGCGCTTTCTCGTTCGTTGCCCCGGGCCCGGCGCTGAACGAGGTCAAAAGCATCT
>OFGR01002351.1_pt1 | contig 12795 bp, 17 predicted proteins | sample 1521811 | NCBI WGS metagenome assembly OFGR01 (sample SAMEA3504098, study PRJEB24116) | mouse gut metagenome | biome: mouse gut; feature: mouse-associated habitat; material: faeces | place: Denmark | collected 2011
ACTTGGTGCGCCAATACTACGAGCAAGGAACCCATGTGCTGCTGATTGACACCGGCAATTCTTACGAAGGACTGTGCAACCTGATCCACAACCGAACCCACGGCGAGGACGGCATTTATTACACCTACACCGAGGAAAAACCGATTTCATTCAATCCGTTTTTCACTGACGACGGGGTGTTCGATGTGGAGAAAAAGGACAGCATAAAGACACTGCTGCTGACGCTGTGGAAGTCGGAGGACGACCGCATAAGCAAGACCGAAAGTGGCGAACTTGGCTCGGCACTCTCTATGTTCCTCGATAAGATGCGTCAAAACAAGGAGATTGTTCCCTGCTTCAACTCTTTCTATGAGTTCATGCGCGATGATTACCGTGAGGAAATGGCGAACCGTCCAATCCCGATTTACAAACAGGACTTCGACATTGACAATTTCCTGACGACCCTGCGCCAGTATTACCACGGTGGACGATTTGACTTCCTGCTCAACTCAAAGGAGAACATCGACCTGCTCAACAAGCGTTTTGTTGTGTTCGAGATTGACGCCGTGAAAGATAACAAGGAATTGTTCCCCATTGTGACAATCATCATAATGGAAGCCTTCATCAACAAGATGCGCCGTCTGAAAGGTGTCCGCAAGATGCTTATCTGCGAGGAGGCTTGGAAAGCGTTGTCAACGGCTAACATGGCTGAGTATATGCGCTATATGTTCAAGACTGTCCGCAAATATTTCGGCGAGGCAGTGGTTGTGACACAGGAGGTTGACGACATAATTTCGTCGCCGATTGTCAAGGAAACTATCATCAACAACTCCGATTGCAAGATACTTCTCGACCAGCGCAAGTACATGAACCGCTTCGACCAGATACAGGAGTTGCTCGGCTTGACCGACAAAGAGAAAGCGCAGATACTCAGTATCAACATGGCGAATAACCCGAATCGACTTTACAAAGAGGTATGGATTGGACTTGGCGGAACACAGTCAGCCGTCTATGCCACTGAAGTGTCGCCGGAGGAATATCTCTGCTACACAACCGAGGAAACGGAGAAGATTCAGGTGCTCAACCGCGCCGCCCAACTTGGCGGTGATATTGAGATGGCTATCCGACAATTAGCGTCTGAAAGACGCTACCATTAACAACCACAAATCAGATTATGTATGAAATTTTCAAGAGTCGCGGCAAATGTTGCGTCAGGGATTGTCATTGCCCTCGCGGGCCTCCTGATGATAGTTCTCAGACTACTGATATTTACCGCAAAACTAATCGTGGGCATGGCTCACAAAATCAGATAACCCACTAATCCAAAGTTATAGATGAAACAAATAAAAATTTTAATTCCGCTTATCGCCCTATGCCTGTTCCTCGGAACCGGCAGGGCGAAAGCCCAATGGACGGTCATAGACCCATCCAACATTGCCCAAAGCATAGTCAACTCGTCAAAGTCGCTGGTGCAGGAGTCAACCACCGCTAAAAATATGGTGGCGAATTTTCAGGAAACAGTGAAGATCTACCAGCAGGCAAAGAAATATTACGATGCCCTGCAAGCGGTCAACAACCTCGTCCGCGATGCCCGAAAGGTACAGCAGACTGTCCTGATGCTCGGCGACATATCCGGCTACTATGTGAACAACTACAAGAAAATGCTGACCGACCCGAACTACACATCGGCGGAACTGTCGGCAATAGCCTCCGGCTACACGAGGATACTCGAAGATGCAACCGGCGTGCTCAATGACCTCAAGCAAGTCGTGAACATCACGACACTCTCCATGACCGACAAGGACAGAATGGATGTCGTAGATGACTGCTACAACGAGATGAAGCAACTTAAAAGCCTGACTGCCTACTACACGAACAAGAACATTTCGGTGTCATATCTCCGTGCGAAGAAAAAGGCTGATACGCAGAGGGTAATCAACCTGTACGGCGACGGTTCTGAAAAATACTGGTGATGTCTATGCTTTGCTCCATTGATTTTTCAAACCTACACACAATACTACGGTCGCTCTACGATGAAATGATGCCTTTGTGCGAGGACATGACGGGAGTTGCACAGGGCATTGCCGGACTCGGTGCGCTGTTTTACGTTGCCTACCGGATATGGCAGTCACTGGCAAGAGCCGAACCGATTGATGTGTTCCCGTTGCTCCGTCCATTCGTAATAGGCTTCTGTATCATGTTCTTCCCGACAGTCGTTCTCGGCACAATCAACTCCGTGATGTCGCCGATAGTACAGGGCACGGCAGGTATGCTCGAAGGGCAGACGCTCGATATGCAGAAATACCGCGAGGAGAAAGACAGGCTGGAATATGAACAGATGATGCGTGATCCGTCAACCGCCTACCTCGTCGATGATGCCGAATTTGACAGGCAGATTGATGAACTCGGAGTGACGGAGGTCGGCACAGCCGCCGGAATGTATATCGAGCGTGGAATGTACAAGATGAAGAAAGCCATTTCCAATTTCTTCCGTGAATTGTTGGAAATGCTCTTTCAAGCTGCCTCGCTGACGATAGACACGATAAGGACTTTCTTCCTGATTGTGCTGGCGATACTCGGACCCATATCATTCGCGCTCTCCGTCTGGGACGGCTTTCAGAATACACTCGTCCAATGGATATGCCGATACATCCAGACATACTTGTGGCTGCCGGTTGCCGACCTTTTCAGCACGATACTCGCCAAGATACAGGTACTGATGCTCCAGAACGATATTTCTGAACTGACGAACAATCCCAATGCGGATTTGGACGGCTCAAACACTTGTTACATCGTCTTCATGATTATCGGCATAATCGGCTATTTCACAATACCTACCGTCGCCGGTTGGATAATTCAAGCGGGAGGCATGGGCAGTTATGGTCGCTCAATCAACAGCACCGCCATGACCGGAGGCAGAATAGGCGGAAGCATAGCCGGAGGTGTCGCCGGCAATATCGTCGGACGGGCCGGCAAACTGCTCAAATAGCCGCATACCTGAGTCTATGGATAACGACGGCCTGACAGTGCTGTCGCTTTTCGACGGTATGTCATGCGGAGCCATCGCCCTGCGGGAAGCCGGAATAAAGGTCAAACAATATTTTGCGTCCGAGATTGACAAGGCTGCCATACGTCAGACCGCACACAATTTCCCCGACACCATACAACTGGGAAATGTAGTCAATATCTCGGCGGTGGATTTGCCCCGCATAGACCTTCTTATAGGCGGTTCTCCGTGTCAGGGGTTCAGTTTCGCCGGCAAGCAGATGAATTTCAAAGACCCGCGAAGCGTGCTGTTCTTTGAATACGTCCGCATACTCAACGAGATCAGGGCATATAATCCTGATGTGAAATTCCTTCTGGAAAATGTAAGGATGCGTGCCGAATATGAAAATGTCATAAGCAGCCATCTGGGATTGCAGCCTGTGGCGATAAATTCATCGCTTGTGTCCGCTCAGAACCGGCTCCGGCTTTACTGGACGAACATACTTACCTCGTCAACTCCCCATCTCTTTGGAGAAACTGTACGGACGGCTGTTCCCCTGCCCAGTGACAAGGGTGTGTATCTTCGGGATATTCTTGATGATGAGGCTGATGCCCGGTTTTTCCTTTCGAGGAAAGACATAGATAAGTTGGAAAGGCAGATAGCTTATGAATCAGAAAGTCAGGATTTCAGACCGGAAGACAGTTTCATGGATCTGTTCCGTGATGATGATGATTTCCGCGAAACACACGCAACCGCGTCTGATTCCTGTTTCTGTCCTGAAAACTGGATTTCCAGCCACACTATCCGTCCATCCCCTGACATAGAGCGGTTTCCGCTGTCCGCCGTACAAGGCAGCAAGGCAATAAGGGACTGCGCGTTGAAAACCGATTCCACCGTGATAATCTCCGGCGCCATCGTGTCGCCGCAGTTTGGCGGAGGGTTCAGGCCCGTATTGTCAGGAAAGGCGCCTTGTCTGCTTGCCACGTCGAGCAACTCAGCGGCATGCCTGATTGTCAACGGCGACGACATAGTGCTGAGGCGGCTTACTCCAAAAGAGTGCTGCCGGCTTCAGACAATCCCGGACTGGTATGAATGGGTGTGCAGCGAACCGCAGATATATAAAATGCTCGGCAACGGCTGGACGGTGGATGTGATACGCCACATACTCCAATTCTTATAAAAACATTCGCTAATTAAAATTATGGAATTTAAGTCATTAAAAAACATCGAAACATCCTTCAGGCAAATCCGTCTGTTCGGCATTATCGTCATATCGCTCTGCGCTCTGGTCGCGGTAGCATCGGTTATGATGTCGCTCAGGTTCGCCGAAAAGCAGAGGGAGAAAATCTATGTACTTGACAACGGCAAGAGTTTGATGCTCGCCTTGTCGCAGGACATGGAGCAGAACCGCCCGGCGGAGGCGCGTGAACACGTCCGACGCTTCCATGAACTGTTCTTCACGCTGTCGCCCGACAAGTCGGCGATTGAGCACAACATCAACCGCGCAATGTCATTGGCGGACAAAAGTGCCTACAACTATTACTCCGACTATGTGGAGAAAGGCTACTACAACCGCATAATCGCCGGGAATATATCTCAGGTGCTTCAGGTTGACAGCATCATCTGCAATTTCAACGACTATCCCTACAATGTCAGGACTTATGCAAGGCAGATGATTATCCGCCAGAGCAATGTAACGGAAAGGTCGCTTGTCACGGATTGCCGCCTTGTCAACACCGGACGCTCGGACGACAATCCCAACGGCTTTATGATCGAGGGGCTGACGATACTTGAAAATATAGATTTGATAACCACCAAACGTACTTTATCCCAATGAAACTAAAAATCAGAAACATCGTGTCGCCCTTATATAATAAGGTGTGGCACACACCGAAGGGGCGACTTGCCGCCAAAATCAGGAAGGCGTGCGATGACCTGCCCCGCAACCAGAGGCTGATGGTCGTGACAATACTCCTGTCGGCTTTCATACTCGCCGCTTTCTTCGTGTTCGGCAATGCCTGCTATAAGATGGGCGCGGGTCATGCCCGCCAATCCATAGAGATTGAGCATATCCGACAACTCGATTTACCCACTAAAACATTGAGCCAATGAAACTGATTGACGACCTCAGGAATCGGCTAACGCCAAAGACTCCGGCTGACCGTGAGCGGGTAAAGAAGATTGCAGTCTATACCGTGCTGTGCCTGTCATGCCTCGTGTGCATCTGGCTGATATTCGCTCCAAGCGGAGATGATGAAACGGTGGCAGGCAAAGCCAACACCGAACTTCCCGATGGAACAACCAACGGTATGCCGGACAGTAAGATTGCAGCCTATGAGCAGGATGCTCAGAATAAGGAGAAGGAAACCCGGCAGGCTCAACTCGAAAGCATATCGGCGACACTTGATACAGTTGCCGCTCAGTCAACAACCGATACGCCGGACGCTATCCAATCATCGGCTGACGCATACCAACAGGCTCAGGCGTCCTTACAGGACTTTTATATCCCTGAGCCGTCGGACGAGGCACAGCAGGTTGCCGAGTTGCAGGAGCGTATCGCTGAACTGGAAATGCAACAGTCAATGCCGGACTACAACCACAAATCGCCCGATGAGATGGAGTTGCTTGAACGCTCCTATCAGCTTGCAGCCCAATATATGGGCAATGGCAGCGGAGGCAATTACCAGCCGCCGCAACCGCAGGAGGAAGAAAAAGGCAAACGTAATGTCCAGCCCGTGGCACATGTCAGCCGCAATGTCGTTTCATCGCTCGGATCATCTTCCAACCGTGGCTTCAACACCTCGGTCGGAGTGAAGCGGACATCAAGCAGGAACACCATTTCAGCCGTGGTCGCCAACGACCAGACAATCGCCAACGGTCAGCCCGTCAGATTGAGGCTTACTGAGCCGATGTGGGTCGGAAACAGACTTGTGCCACGCAATACAATCATAACGGGCGAAAGCCGATTGCAGGGCGAGAGGCTGGAGATTGAGATTTCATCGGTCGAGTCGGAAGGCTCAGTGTATGAGGTGGAATTGCAGGTATTTGACTCCGACGGTCAGGAGGGCATCAACATTCCCAACTCTATGGAGGCTGACGCACTGAAAGAGATAGGTGCAAATATGGGAAGCACGGTCGGCAGCTCAATCAACATTTCCACCAATGCCGGAGCGCAGATTGTGTCAGATGTAGGTCGTGGCATACTCAACGGCGTCAGCTCATATCTCACAAAGAAAGTCCGCGAGGTAAAAGTACACCTCAAAGCCGGCTATAAGGTCATGTTGCACCAGCCGGAACAAAACTAAATTCAAAACCACTAAAAATTTCCAAGTACAATGAAATTGAAAACATTTATTCTTTCCGCCATTGCCTTAATCGGCATGGCAACCCCGGCTTTTGCCAAAGGCAAAGCACCCAAAAACACCGATAACAACGTGTCGTCTGACACTGAAACGGTAGCCGAACACGACATGAACGTGTACGGCGCGAACTACACCGACGGCGACAAGTTTGACGGTCTTACCCGAAAAGTCGGCTTTGACCGAATGATTCCGCCGCACGCACTGGAAGTTGCGTATGAAAAGACGACACACATCATCTTCCCTTCGGAGGTCGTCTATGTTGACCTCGGCAATGAGAACCTCGTTGCCGGACTTGCAGACGGTGCGAAGAATGTGCTGCGTGTCAAATCGGCTTTCAAGTCGTTCAAGACTGAAACAAATCTTTCGGTAATAACCGAAGATGGGTCGTATTACAGCTTTAATGTAAAGTTCGCCAAAGAGCCGCTGTTGCTCAACATCGAGATGACCGATTTTCTCCATGACGGCGAAGCCGTGAACCGCCCCAACAACGCGCAGGAAATCTATCTGGAAAAACTCGGTCAGGAGTCGCCGATGCTTGTAAAGCTGATTATGAAATCCATCTACAAGCAGAACAAGCGTGAGATAAAGCACATCGGCAGTAAACGCTTCGGGGTGCAGTTCCTACTGAAAAGTATCTATACAAACAATGGTTTGCTCTATTTCCACACAGAACTGAAGAATACATCAAACATCGCTTTCGACATTGATTTTGTGTCGTTCAAGATTGTGAACAAGAAAGTTATCAAGAGAACCGCCATGCAGGAACAGGTGCTTGAACCGCTCCGCGCCCAGAACTATGTGACTATTGTTCACGGCAAATCTTCTGAACGAACCGTGTTCGCCTTGGAGAAATTCACAATCCCTGACGACAAACAGCTCGTTATTGAGGTCGCCGAAAAGGAAGGCGGCCGCCATCAGTCTTTCGTGGTGGAGAACGAGGATATTGTGAGAGCCAACGTAATTGACGAACTTTCAATCCAATAAACGATGAAAAAAGCGATAATTCTGTTCGCTGCCATGCTTGCCCTTTTCACGGGGCAGGCAATGGCCCAGCGATGCCTCCCCGGAATGTCAGCGGTTGAGGTAAAGGCAAATATGTCAGACGGTTTTTATACCGGCAACTCCCGCAACTGCGGCTATTCTTTCGGAGTATATTACTCCGTGTTCAAGGGTAACGCCAACACATGGACTTTCGGCGGCGAGTATCTCCAGACTTACAAGCCATACGGCGAGAAAGGGCGTATCCCCGTTGCGGAGTTTACAGGCGAGGTCGGTTACAATCTCCACCTGTTGAGTGACTACTCGCAGACTTTCCACCTCTATGGTGGCGTGTCGGCCCTCGGTGGATATGAAACGGTAAACTGGGGTAAGTCGGTGCTGTCCGACGGATCCACGCTCCACAATGGCGATGCCTTCATATATGGCGGCGCACTAAATGTTCAGGCAGACTTTTATCTCTCCGATAAAATCGCACTGACAGCCAATGTGAAAGAGCGGTTTGTGTTCGGCAACTCAACGGGGCTTTTCCATACCCAGTATGGTGTCGGTGTCAAATTCATAATCGAATAAGCCTATGGGAATGACAGTAATTGACCTCGACATAAAAAATCTTCCTCTTGAAGATTTTATGAAGGCTATGGGCTTTGAGCCGATAAACCGGAACAACAATCTTCTGACCTACGAGTCGCCATATTCGGCAAATGGCAATATCGTTGTGGATACTAATGCCAACGGTTGGTACGATAAGGCGCAACCCGAAAAAATGTATGGCGGCATATACGACCTTGCCTATGAGATTATCGGCAGTGCCAACAAGTCGGAACTAAACCTGTTCATCGCCTCGGAAATGAAAAAGGTGCGTGATGTGAAAATGTATAATGTCACGGCAAACGATCCGGAAAGGAAACAGGAACGACCGCAACGCAAACGAGGTATGCGCCTATGAACATCGACGCTATCCGACAAATCCCGCTGGTGGATTTTCTCGCCCACCTCGGCTATCAGCCGACAGGACGCGACAGCAAAGGACTGTGGTTCTACTCTCCATATCGCAATGAGCGAAAGCCGTCGTTCCATGTCAACCCGCGCAAAAATCTATGGTTCGATTTCGGAAGCGGTGCAGGTGGCGACATCTTCAACCTTGCCGGGGAGTTGACAGGAGAAACAGACTTCATCAAACGGGCGGAGTTCATCGCTCAAAAGATGCAGTTGCCTGTTGAAAAGCCTTATAAACCCGTACCATTCGTTGAGCAACCGACATTTGAGAATGTCGAAATATCGCGTCTGGAGTCGCCGATACTGTTGAACTATCTCGCTGACCGTGGCATACCACGTGACATAGCCCAACGCTATTGCGTGCAGGTTGACTACACGCTTCATGGCAAAAGGTACTATGCCATCGGTTTTGAGAACAATGCCCACGGATATGAGTTGCGCAACCCGTTTTTCAAGGGAGCATATCCGCCGAAAAACATCACGCATATCTCCAACGGCAACCCTCGGTGCAACGTGTTTGAAGGCTTCATAGACTTTCTTTCAGCGGAAAGACTTGGCTATAATGACGGCAATGACAGCGTGGTTCTCAACTCCGTGTCAAATCTCAACAAGGCAATACCTTATCTGCAACAATATCCGCTGGTGCTGTCCTATCTCGACAACGATGTGGCAGGTCGGGCGGCTCTCGCCAGACTCCAACGTGAGTTTGGCGACAAGGTAGAGGATAAATCCTCACTTTATCCTCAATACAAGGACCTGAACGATTATTTAATATCGCTCACTCCGAAAAAATCCAAATCAACAAAATCAAAATTAAAACTCTGAAAAATTATGACTACAATTCTCAATAAGATTGGCGCGATGCGCCTCACTCCCGCCCGGTTCTTTGGGTTCTGGGCTACACTCTTTGCCCTCGTGTTCACTCTCTCGTCCTGCTCTGACGACCTCGATGTGCAACAGTCCTATCCGTTCACGGTTGAGGTAATGCCTTACGCCGAAAAGATTGTCAAAGGGCAGACAGTGGAGCTGCGCTTTGAGATTCAGCCGGAAGGCAACTACACTAACACCCTCTATACAATCCGCTATTTCCAATATGACGGCGAGGGCACGCTCAAACTTGTTGATGGCCCAGTGTTGGTTAACAATGACCGTGTGCTGCTCGAAAGCAAGACATTTCGCCTGAACTACGCCGCTCAGTCTTCCGATGCTCACAAATTCCTTGTAGTGGTTGAAGATAACTTCGGCTCAACTCCGTGGGAACAGACATTCGAGTTCAACACCAAAGATGAAGATGACAGCGGTAGCACTGGCGGTTTGGTCGTTACTCCCATCAATCCCGGAACATTAACCCCGATCAGCCGATGAGAAAGTTACTGATGTTCTTTGTGGCGTTGCTGACCCTTGCGGCAGCAACGCCCGCCCACGCGACAAAAAGGAGCATAATGGAATTGCCGTTAATCGAAAGAGCGGTGCTAATCATAAAGAAATTTGAAACGCTCCATCGCCCTTGCCACTGGCCCGCGATAGGATATGGGCACATGGTACAACCGGGAGAACCTTATCGACGTGGCATACAGCTTACAGAAAGGCAAGCCGACATACTGCTCAGAAATGACTTGATGAAATTCATATCGCTATACAAGCACATGGGAGAAAGGGATGCGATTTTACTCGGCACACTTGCCTATAATATAGGGCCCGGCGCGGTAAACAAATCCACGGTATATAGAAAACTGAAACGTGGCGACCGCAACATTTATAAAGAATATATCGCCCACTGCCACTATAAAGGTAAACGGCACTCCGGATTGCTGAAGCGCAGGATTACCGAGTTCGCCGCCCTGTATGTGCGGTGATTAAGATGCAAGCCAAATGCCGCCTTTGGGCGGCCAAAATTTTGAGCAAAATAAGCTGGCGACTCTATATCACATAGGGTTGTCAGCTCTGTTTACGACTATGGCGTTGGTCGTTATTTCTTCTTGACGAGCCATTCATCACGCTTGCGTCTGCACTCGACAAGGGTGGAAGCGACACAAGAGAACAGCTCGTTGTCGGTATCTCGGTAGTCGTACATCACACGGCTTATCCGTTTGCCACGATGGGCGGAGTAGAAAGTTTCATATTGTTCAGTGCCGAGAGCGGTGGTTGTACTCACTCCGTTGGCAGTCATTTTCGTTGCCATATTCATTGGTGTTTTAGAAATTTACAATCATCATTCGCTGGTCGAATGTCTTGGCGGTATTGCTTACAAGGCGCTGTTTTACCCAAAAGTGGTGTTTGCCATAACCATATAGGAAATACTTGTTGAAGTCGGTACGCTCGGCGCATACGGCTACGGTTTCCCTCAATTCGGTTTCATTGCGTGTCAGCAATATGCGGTTTATGAGGTCAAGCACAACCGCTCTTATCTTATCGTCAAAGTCAAAAATCAGACTTTCAATCGTCACGTTCATATTTGGTTGGGTGTTGTGACCTGCGCCATTGCTGACGCAGGTCTGATTAAACATTTAGGCTCTCTTTCTCTCGGCTATCATCTTGGTGTTGTCGCTGATGATTTTGGCAATGCGGTCTTGATACTTACAAACCTTGTTTGCAAAGGCTCGGCATTGGATAATGTGAAAGTCCTCCAAAGAAATTTCCACTGTTGCCACCTGCTTGTCTGCGATATAGGCAACGAAAACAAGACTATCGGATTTGAGGTAATATCTTGCAGTCGCCACGCATATATGCTGACTTTCGCCGACCATATAATAGTCGTCAATGGTGTCAAGGGTGTGGATTTCAAGTTCTCCGTCAGTCATAGCCAATCCAAAATAGCGTGATTTCAGTTCTTGGAATTTGGCATTGTCCTCGGATGCTCTTTTGCGGTCGGCTTCCATACGTTCCTTTGCACGCTGTCGGTTGAGTTTCTCCACATACTTGTCGTGTTCTGCCTTCAAGTCTTTTGGCATTATCAGCGAGGGGGAGTGAATGTCCTTGCCTAAGCGGTCAAGCATTGAAAGATAATCGCACCATAGGCTGATGTTCTCAATCTTGTATCCGTGGCGGTTGGCTACTTTGTAACTGCCCCAAAATTTGCCCCAATCCGAGGAGCGTTCAAGGCTGTAACGCACGGCTTCATAATCGCCCGATTTCATCAAGGTTTCGGTCATTGGGTTGGTCAATACCGACACCATAAGGTTCACGGGATTGATATTGTGGCACTCTCCCTTAAATCCGTTGCGTTTGAGTTCCGGAATTACGGAGTAATGGGGATATAGCCACTGGTCTGCCAAATGGCGGTAAACATCATTGTCACGGCGTATCTCCATAGGAGAGCCAAAGGCAAAAGAGTCAAGATAGTAGCCGATAGTCCGTTGGATTGCCCGTACCTCGCATTTGCCCTCTCCGTTAATCCAATACTGACCCACCTCTACAAAGCCGGGGGCGGCTTTCAACCCCTTTCGGAGCTTCACAATGATGAAGAAGATACGTAGGACTTGATACCCTTTGCAGGTAGTCAGCACATTGAAGTAAGATTTCTGCTTGTTGGTGCGGTCAAAGGTATCAACCATTTTGAGGTCGGCTTTGCAGTTGGGGCAAGTGCAACGCTCGGCAGTATCGTCGGATTTCCACTGATGACCGCAGTCCATACAGGTGCATTTGTGGGATTTTGGGTGGCGATAGGCGAAATGTTCAACGCTGTTGCGGAAAGCCCATTCTTTCTGCTTGGCAGTGAGAGGGCGAAGATACCCTCCCGCTGACATTATATTCTTCTGATTTTTAGTTCTTGCTAACATATCCGTAAGTTTTAGAGGTCAAAAAGACTTGGTTGAACATTGATTTCTGCACCTGCTTTCGGTGCGGTGGCGGTGTGCTTGGGTGCGGTCGCTTTCGGTTGGCTCTGTCTGCGGAGTTCTCGGAGCTGTTCTTCCTTGTACTGCTCCATAGCCTTCTCTTTGAGGTTGGCTTTATCTTCCTCGGAGAGTTCCGGCTTGCTGACAACTATGTTGCAGTTGACCTTTGCGCCTTCCTCAATCTCGTTCTCGTCAAAGTAATGTACCAGAAGGTTCATCACGGTATCGTTGTCAACCACGCATAGACCGCTCTTTTGGATTTGGGAGCATAGGTAGTTGATTGCCCCTTCCATAGACTTTGATGGATTAGCCATTTTGATTGCGAACATCGGTTCAGCGATGCAACGCTCCTGTAACATCTGCTGCATTACTGCGATTGCAGGGTTGTTTGATTTCATTGTCTTTGCCATAGTCGTAATATTTTAGAAAGTTATTAACCAGTAGATTATCGCTATCATCGTCAGTATGGAGATTAGCCACCCCACACCTCGGAATATCGGCTTTACAACCGCCCATATCATCAGACCGACAATAGCACCGAGGATAACCACAACCACCTTTGCAACCTTTTTTAATGCGGTTTGAGCTGGTGAAGGAGTGAAGCTCGAATTTTTAATATGTCTGTCATTCAGTGTCA
>OFGR01002352.1_pt1 | contig 12795 bp, 7 predicted proteins | sample 1521811 | NCBI WGS metagenome assembly OFGR01 (sample SAMEA3504098, study PRJEB24116) | mouse gut metagenome | biome: mouse gut; feature: mouse-associated habitat; material: faeces | place: Denmark | collected 2011
TGAACACAACTATTTAGAGCCTAGTAGCAATGATCACATTTACCTAGTATACAACAGAAAATACATTTAAGAAGCTGGTAGAAAAAGCTTGTGGCATGATTAAGTTCTTCCAGAATTTCCTGACGCTCTTTTTTATCCGACGGCAAAAATGCCTCAAATGCAAACCTTCTCGTAGAAAGTCCAGACAAAGTCAGTGCTGTGATACATGCCGCAGCGCCTGGAAGCGATGTGACCGTAATGCCTGCTTCGTAACACATCTTCACAAGCTCTTCGCCAGGATCAGATATCCCGGGTGTTCCGGCGTCCGTAATCAGCGCAATATTTTGTCCTTCCAAGAGCTTTTCTACCAGTTTCTTTCCTTTTTCTATTTTGTTATATTCATGATAGCTCGTCATCGCCGTCTTGATTTCAAAATGATTCAAAAGCTTGATACTGTTTCTCGTATCTTCTGCTGCAATCAAATCAACCTCTTTTAAGATACGAATCACCCGAAATGTCATATCCTCCAGATTTCCTATCGGCGTTGCACATAAATACAATGTTCCAGACATTTACTCGTCCTCTTTCCTTTTTCCATAATAAAGCTCATGCACTTCTTTTGTATAAGTACCGTCTTCGTTATAAATAATCAATGGTTTCTCCACCGTTATCCTCGAATTTGCACCTCGCACACCCTCGATCAATACCATATTCGGTTCCTTATAAAGCCCGGGATATACAAGCCGCATTCGTTTAGGTTCGATTTTATATGCGCTCATCTTACTTAGAATCTCCGCAAGCCGAAATGGTCGGTGTACCATATAAAATCGCCCTTTAAAACGGAGTATCTTTGCACTTTCCCGCAAAATATCATCCAACGTGCATAACACTTCATGCCTTGCAATGGTCATCGCATCACTGTCATTCCTAAGTCCATGCGCTCCAATCATATACGGCGGGTTCGTCGTAATAACATCAAAAGAACCTGCCGGGAATATCGAAGAAGCTTCCTTGATATCACCTGTCACAATATCAATCTCATTCTCAAGATGATTATGCAGTACACTTCTTCTTGCCATATCGGCGCTTTCTTTTTGTATCTCCAAGCCTGTAAAATGTTCTCCATCTGTTTTTGCCTTCATTAAAACAGGAAGGATTCCTGTCCCCGTACCAAGGTCAAGAACCCTTTCTCCTTTTTTCACTGTAACAAAACTAGATAACAAAGAACTGTCCATGCCAAAACAAAACCTGCCGGGATGCTGAATCAATTCATATCCCTTAATCTGAAGGTCATCCAGCCGTTCTCCCTCTTTTAAATTAGTTGTCATTCAGTTTTGATTCTCCTTCGCCTTTTTCCAAAGCCTTCAGCTCTTTTAATTCTTCTTTTGATAGTCTCATATCATTTTTCTTACGTCTTGGACGGAATTTCAACTCGTCTACTTTATATTCACGAATCTCTTTTTCATCATTCTCCAACGTCACGACAACTTTCACAAGCTGTCTCAATACGCTTAAACTTTGCACCTCTCCCACAAGTCCTTCCGCAGTACGGACCGTGTCGCCTACTGCCGGGAGACGGCTGTTTAACTCTTCGTACGTCTCTTCCTCATTCGTAAGACAGCACATCAGCCTTCCGCATACGCCGGAAATCTTTGTCGGATTCAAAGATAGATTCTGCTCCTTTGCCATCTTAATGGATACCGGCGCAAACTCAGCAAGATACGTATGGCAGCAAAGCGGTCTTCCGCATACGCCAATGCCTCCGCGAATCTTTGTCTCATCGCGGACCCCGATCTGACGAAGCTCAATCCTAGTCCGAAATACCGATGCCAGATCTTTTACCAACTCTCTGAAATCAATTCTTCCATCTGCCGTAAAGTAAAATAATACTTTATTATTATCAAATGTATATTCTGCATCAATCAGCTTCATATCTAATTCGTGTTTCCGAATCTTCTCAAGACAAATCTGAAATGCTTCTTTTTCTTTCTCTCTGTTTCGTTCTTCTGCCTTTTTATCTTCCTCTGTGGCAATACGGATAACCGGCTTTAACGGCTGCGTAACCTGTTCTTCAGGAATCTCCTTTGGTCCTGTTACAACATTGCCGAATTCCACGCCCCTTGCCGTCTCCACAATGACCTGATCTCCCTGTCTGATATGCAGTTTTCCCGGTGCAAAAAAGTATATTTTCCCTGCTGTCCGGAATCTTACACCTATTACCTTTATCATGTTCTAATTCTCCTTTATCGTCAATAGCAAAAGCTCCATCGTTAAATCGAAGTTTACATTCGCTTTCAGCCTTGCTTTTGCCTTTTCAAGCGCATCTAAAATTTCTTCAATGCCTTCATAAGAGCTTCTGTTTGCCCTCTCCTGAATAAAATCCATCTGATCTTTAAAAATCACACCATTGACATCTTTCGTCGCTTTATATAAAAGCACATCACGGTACCAGACCATGATAAGATCCAGACAATCTGAAATATTCAGCTTAAATGTCTCCAGTTTTTTTATTGCCCGAACGATCTCTGCACTGTCCATCTCATTGATATATTTCATAAGCTGGATCATCTCTTCTTTTATCTCATTAAAATGCTCACTGGAAGCAAGGGCAATGGCCTTTCCCATATTGCCCTGTGCAAAGGATGCACAAATTTCCGCCTGATAATCCGGAATCTCCATCTCTTCCATAAGATACTTTTTAATCAGCTTATCTTTAATATTTCTCAGTTTTAAAACGACACATCTAGAACGTATCGTCGCTAAAAGACTTTCTGCATTCTCCGTAAGAAGAAAAATGATCGCATATGCAGGCGGTTCTTCTATCGTCTTCAAGATTGCATTCTGCGCCTGCGGCGTCATAAGATCCGCCTCCGGAATAATATAGATTTTATATTTCCCACTGTATGGCTTGATCATAATATCATTGTTAATCTGTGTACGCACGTCGTCTACGCTAATCGTATTTGGTTTTTCATGCGTTACACGGATAACATCCGGATGGTTCCCACTCATGATCTGCCTGCAATCATGACAATCATAGCAAGGATCTGATTTGCTGTTGTGACATTGCAGCATCATGGCAAATAAATTTGCCAGAAGCTTCTTTCCTGATCCCCTCTCTCCATTCAAAATGTATGCATGCGATACCTTGTCCCCTTGTACCGCGCCTTGAATATATTCAATAATATCTCTGTGTCCTACAACACTTCCAAAACCATTATTCATCCTGCCGCGTCCTTTCCCTTCGATGTCGATTGGTAATCTCTAATCTACATCTGCGCCTTAATCATCTCTGCGATTTCTTTCGCACATCTGTCTCTGTCATCATTGATATAACGTTTCTTAATACCGCACTCTAAGATATTCTCATCTGAAAAATCTTTATTATCCGCCATGAAACGTCTGCACATCTCATCGTACTTTGGTGTCTTTTGTGCTCTTTCTCTCTTAAGCGCTCTTTCAAGGCGCTCACCATCTTCTACCTCGATGTAAACCGGTATTACCTTGGTATTTCCATAATATTTACGAATTCTGTCATAAGATTCCAATGTTCCGATCATAAGATAATAATTATCATTTTCCAGATCGATCTGTCCGTCGTCTACTGTAAAATAACGCCACACACCATGTACCGTCTCATAAGAACGGACCTCTACCACTTTATCTTCTCTTACCATGCTGGAAAGTTCACTTTCGCTTACAAAAAAGTATTCTACACCTTCGGTCTCATCCTCACGAATCGGTCTTGTTGTATAAGGTACGATCGTCTGAAGATTTGGCGCCTCTTCTTGAATCTTCTTAAATATCGAATCTTTTCCTGATGAACTCTTCCCCATTACATAAAATATCTTTCCCATACTTTACTCCTTTTCTCATCCTTGTACTTTTATAAAAAACTTTTTCTGTGTTCCTTCTATCTGAAATCCAAGCTGCCGATATCGTTTCAGCAAACAGATCGTTTCCATATTAATCTCCTCCCCCGGTACGATAAGCGGTATTCCCGGCGGATATATATACGCATACTCTGCGGCAACTTTTCCCTCGCATTCTTCCCACGCAAGAAATATACCGTCCTCTTCTATATCTGAACTTTTACAGACCTGCCTAAGCCTTGGGAGTGTAAACGCTTTCTCCTTGCCTGATATCGTTTCCTGTTCTGTATCTATTTTCTTTAGTGCATCTAAAAGCCTTGCAAAACCTTCTTTCGTATCCCCTACGGAAGTTAAAGCTGTTACATACTCCATAGAAGCCATTTCCATCTGCAGATGATATTCTTCCAGTAAAATTTCATATAACTTCTTTCCACTGATAGTGCAATCTTTCGTAGAAATCAATATCTTAGAGCGGTCGAATCGCTCAGTCTCTATCAGCTTTAAGCACTTTAGTTCTTTTAGCTTTCTTCTTGCCTCTTCTAATATTTTAACATACTTGTCAAATATTTGCCCGCTTTCTTCCTCCAGCCACCGCAAACATAGATCAATCCCCGCCATAAGAATATAGGAAGGGCTGCTCGATTGCAGCATATGCAAATATTTTTCTATATTTTTCCTATCTGCGATACTTCCATTTATATGCAGGAGCGCTGTCTGTGTAGGCGCCGGCAATGTCTTGTGAAGACTGTGAATAACAATGTCTGCTCCTTGCCGGTTCGCGTTCTGCAAAAAATATGGATGAAAACCAAAATGTGCCCCATGCGCCTCGTCCACGATCAATGGTATGCTTCTTTTATGAACCACTTGGGCAATTGCATGTACATCTGATACTACCCCATCATATGTTGGCGAAACGATTACAACTGCTTTCGCATCCGGATTCTCTTCCAGCAAACGCTCCACTTCCAGGCCAGTTATCTCCCCGTTGATCTCAAACGGTTTTTTCTGCTCCGGATACAGATATGCCGGCTGCAATTCATTCATAAACACTGCGTGATACACAGACTTATGACAGTTCCTTGCCATCAATATCTTGTCTCCTTTTCTTGTGGTTCCAAGAACCGCCGATAGGATACCCACCGTACTCCCGTTAATCAGCAGATGACTTTCCTTCGCTCCGTATAAAACTGCAGCCCTTTTTTGCATCTTTGCAAACAAATCCTCGGGATGATGCAAATCATCAAATCCCTCAATCTCGGTAATATCTATCTCATACGGAAACGCTATCTCTTCAAGCCCTTTTAGACTTGTATTTCGTTTATGTCCCGGCATATGAAATCCATAATAATCAGAAGCTGCATACATTTTTAACTTATCATATAATGTCTGCATAAATTGTAACCTGTTCACCTTTATCACATTTATCATTATTTTAACTTTGCAGACTTCTCTTTGTCAATAAATACTCTTTATTTTTTCTTACATCCCTTTTACGCAAAAGTGGACAGACTAACGCGCCTGTCCACCTTCGGGTTACTAATTAAATTTAATTAAAATTAAACCTGATTAAAATTCTCTTTTTTTCTTCATTGCTGCTACAACTGCTGCTGCCGCAAGTAATGCTGCTGCCGGAACTGCTGCATTTGCACTGTCACCTGTCTTTGCAGATTTCTTAACAGCACCACTTGTATTCTTGTTTCCTGCATTATTAGAAGCCGTCTTGCCCGTAGATGCTACCTTAGAGTCGCCTTTGCCTTGTGTGCTTTCAACTTTCTGGCTCTCATCACCGCTGCCGCTACCTGCATTGCCTGGTACCTTGGTTTCTGGTCCTTCATCAACATTTTCTTCTAAACTCTCAAGTGCTGCTTTTAATGCATCTGTTGCTGCATCAATCTGTGCCTGATTAGCATCTACGTCTACATATACTGCTAAAGCTGTATTGTATGCTGCTTTTACTGCCTTGGCACTTTCTTCTGTATAAAGTGTTAAGTCAATGCTTTCTGCTTCTGTCAAAAGTCCTTGCAGTACGCTCTTATCCGGTGTACGGCGAAGCTTCATAATCGCTTCATGCAACATCTTATAAGCGTTTGTTACGTCTTCTACAGTTGCATTATCATCTCCGTAAACAACATTTGCTGCTGCTAACATCGCCTCAAGATTTTCAAAAGTGGTTGGAACGAATGTATCTGTTTCAGATGCTTCTTCCTCTTCCACATAACCATTTGCCTGGCCAATCAATTTTTCAAGTCTGGTTTTATCTACAATTTCTTTGAATTCCAGACCTGCCGCTGCATTATTTAAGTCTTCTAATGCTTTTTCAACCTCAGCAGCAAGTGCATCTGCATCATCCAATGTAGCTTTTGCTGCTGCAAGTGCATCTGATAATGCCTTGGCACTTTCTTCTGTATAAATGCTAAGATCCGTATCTTTTAATTCCGCATATCTCTCTTCAAGGCTTGTCTTGTCACCGCCGAGGAATGAGAGAAGATGTACTTTTGAAAGCAGGTCATCATATGCTGCATCAACTTCTTCCTGAGTTGCTGCTGCGTCCCCATTTACTGTGATTGCTTTTTCAAGCGCTGCTTCAAACCATGCTTTTACGCTTGGAACTAAAAGTTTATAGTCGTCGGTTTCCTGCTGTTCTTGTGCATATATAATAAGTGCTGCTAAATCGCTCTTATCTTCGGCTGGTACAGTATCTTTCTCAAGATCAAAGTCTAACCATAATACTACATTTTCATCTGCCGCATTATGATTTGCCATAATTGCTTCGCCGTCTAATGCTTCACTGTATACAACAACCTGTTCAAATGTAAGTTCAGTCTGTCTTGTACTTTCTTTCTGAGGCTCATATCCTACAGAGAATTTATCAGATGTCTTATTTACATTTTTAATTGTTAATTCGTCTTTCGTTCCAACTACTTCGCCATCTACATAAATATTTAATGTATTCTTGTCATAAGTAGCTGCGATCGTATGCCATTTATCAAAGAAATCATCTTCAAGCGTAGCAGACTCTACCTGTTCCCAGCTTCTTCCGTTACTGATATATGCATCAATCTTAACGATATTTCTGTTCTTATCATAGTAGATACGGTATGCAAATGAGTTATCACCGATACTTGCAATCATATTGTGTTTCTCATGTGAATCCCATACTCCTGTATCGTTTGATTTTACGGATGCCGGAACATATACTCTGGATGATACTGTAAAGTCATTACCGCCTGTCATTGCATCATTTACGATCTGATCAGGGTCATTTACAGAGAAGTATCCATTCAATGCCGTAAGTTTTCCATTCTCGCCTGCTACATAGCTTGCTGTATCCGGAGTCAAAGTATTAAGACCATTCTTGCCGGAATCTTTAATAAGCTCATCTGCTGCAATTGCTTTTTCCAATACGGTAATCTGAGCCTGCGCTGTAAGTGCACTGTTGCCGTTTACCTCTGTTACTTTCAGAACAACCGTTCCTGCCGGTGCTGTACGTCCTACGGTTACAACTGCTTTTGCAGGATCGTCTGCGTCTGCTGCTACTGTAACACCTTTTGCCGGATTACCTTCTGCATCGGTAACTGCCCATGCTGCGTTCTCTACTTTTGCGTTTTCATTATCCGTTGTCAAAGCAAACTCAAAAGAGCTTCCCTGTTCGATTTCTGCTGCTGCCGGATTGATCGCTACTTCGGAAATCTGTTCTTTATCTTGGAATTCCATTTTCTCAAAATCAACCCAAAGCTGTACGCTTTCGTCCTCTGCTGTAATTGCAGGTTCTGCCCCATACTGTGCTGCAACTTCTTCTGCTGTCAACGCTTTGCTGTAAATATGAATAGCTTCAACTCTATGTCTGGATGTTCTTCCTGTATCCGGACATGCGCCAATTGTGAAATTATAGTCGGAATGTGCAACACCTTCTGTTGTTCCTGTTGCCTTCTTCTGAAGAAGTTCACCGTCAAGATATACCGCAATCTCATCCGTTTCTGCATTATACTGACCTACAACCTGATGTGTCTTGTTTACAAAGTTTTCTCTCTGCTCTGCGGAAAGTGATACTTCAAGAGGTCTCCAGGAACCACCTGCATATACATGGAAGTCTAAGGAAGAACCATTTCTTGTACGAAGTGCGAATGCATAATCACCTTTGCCTGCTACCATGTTGTAATTCATGGTTTCTTCCGGATTGATGTAAGCTTCGATAGTGAAAGAATTCTTACCTTCTAATACCGGATTTAATACTTCATTAAACGGAATGCTCATCTGACCTTGCATATATACGTTGCCATCTTTTACTGCAAAGGAAGATTTTTTATCATAAGGAATCAGAAGTCCATTCTGACTTTCATCTACGATAAACGTCTCTTTTCCTTCCAACGCTTTTACATCTTCTACATACTGCGCTGCTAATGCTATCCTTTCTTCCCCTACAATTGCTGCCTGTGCCTCCGGCATTGCATTTACTTCTGCCAAAATCTTTTCTGCTGTCTCTAACTGACTGTAATTATATGCTACGAAAGAATCAATCTTTTCGATAAGCTTTGCTGCCTGTTCTTTGTCATATTCTGTTCTGTCAAAAGAATCAACTACACGATACGCTTTTGCCTTATCAGAAACTGCCTTATCATCTGCATCGCTTGCAACCGGCATCAGAGTAAATTCCCACTCATATACTTTGTTGCTTGGAAGCTGATACTGAGAAAGAGGTCCTGGTCCGCAAGTAGCTCCACCTGTTCCAAGAGAACCGTAGCCTACGTTTACGATAGTTTCTTTTCTAGGTGTTAAACCATATATATGGTCTGTAGAGTTCAAGTCGTCCGGAGTAAAGTGCAGTGCACTTGCCTCTACAACATCTTTTGCTGCTACAAGAAGCGCATTATTTAAACCTTCGTTGGCAATCTTCATCCATTTTACATCTGTCAAGTTACCTGTATCATCCACTTTTAAGTATGGATAGAAGAAATCCGAAACGGTGCTTGTATAGATACCCTGTCTTGCATTTGTCTTTCTGTCATTGAATGTTTCCACCGGTCCGTTACCGTACCATGTCACATTCTCAAATCCTTCCGGAAGTGTCATTAAAGAACCAATCTTAATAAAGTTGCCCATGCCGCTGTTTCTTGCATCTACAGACATCTTAACCGTAACTTCACCATCACCATTGATTGTGTAAATGATTGTTTCTTTTGTATTTCCTGCATCCGGGAATACGATATTGGCTGTAATCACGTTCTGTCCAGCTTCGTTTACGGCTGTATCAATGCTTTCAACCTGAATGTTCTTCTCTACGCCATTCCAGTTGCCATCGAAAGAATTTTTATCATTTTCTACAAGGCCTCTGTAGAAGTTTGGAGCCGGTCCTTTTTCGATCAAAGTCTTGCCATCATACATGTAATTGCTCATCACACCTGTAGCTTTATCAATAGCAAAGCTAAAATTCTCTCCTGCTACGTTCCATGCATCTTCTGCTTCTGTTACAGATACTTCTTTTTCGCTTACTGCAGGAGCTGCCTGTTCTACTTGTGCCGGAACCTTAATCTGTCCCCAAGACATTTCGGCACCTGCCTGGGCCCAATCTGTCGCTTCTTTTAAGCTTGCGGAAATTGTCAGGTAATATTCACTGCCCGGTGCAATCTCCTTAGGCATTGTAAATGGTACATCGATCTGTCCGTTTTTCTGCGGTGCAACATCTGGATTCTCGACTACACCGCTATCGATTTCGATACCATTTTCGGTAAGTGACCACGTAACATCATATTCATTTAAGTTTGTAAAGTTATTTTCGTTGTAAACGTTAACTTTTCTTACGTCCAGATCAGCTACTTCTGCATCAAACCATAAGTTCTGATACTGATATTTTACTTCCATAAGCTCTGGCTGCGGAGTTCTGTCAGGGCTTATCAAACCATTTTCACAGAAGCTGTTATCGTTCGGAACATCGCCCCAGTCACCGCCGTAGCCATAGAATTTTCCTGCGATTTCATCTTTGTAAAGGTTTGTATGTGTATCATTTTCTCCGTAGTAATCCCAACCACGAACCTGTGCTTCCGTATGACCGTCTGCATAATCAAGCCATAATAAAACGCTTTCATCTTCTTCTGTAATCGCCGGATTTGCAGAATTCTGAGCTTTAATCTCATCTGCACTTAAAGCTCTGCTGTAAATACGTGCAACAGACATTTCGCCATCTAATTTTCTTCCATGAGTTGTATCATATCCAATACCGATTGCACTTGAAGTAGATGCGATACTATCCTGTACATTATTAGAAGCTAACTGTTCTCCATCTACATAAATCTTAATTTCACCTTTGTCATAAGTACCTACTACCTGATGCCAGTTTCCAACCCAGTTTTCCGGGAAATTGCAAGATGTACTCTTCCAGCTTCCGCTATTGTATACAAAGAACTCTAAACCGGAACCGCTGCTCTTTGTCTTTAATGCAACCTGCGTATCACTCTTTGCGATAAGAACGCTGTTCTGAGCGGTAGAAGCCGGTTTTACAATTGTTTCAAATGTAAATGATTTTCCGGTTCCGGATAATGCGCTGTTATATTTGCTGTCATTATCCATAAGTGTATAACCGCTGAAAGAAGTTCCGCCGTTTAAGCTGCCTTCACCTGCATCTGTATTCCAGTTGTCTTCATCACCAACTGCTTTACCATCTACACCTGTTCTGTCTGTCACTCCATAGGTAGAACCTAAGTCTGTAAGATCGACTGCCCTTGACTGATCTACCCAGTCCCAGATAAATCCGCCGAGCATGTTATCTCCGCTTCTTACTGCATCCCAGTATTCTTTTAAGTTACCGACAGAGTTACCCATCGCATGCGCATACTCGCACATTACATATGGAATCTTTCCTTCGCCTGCACGGCCCTGAACGGTTCCTACCGATGGATACATATTACTTCCCATGTCAGTTCCCATACCGTCATTCTGACCTTCACTGTGAACCGGTCTTGTAGGATCGTTATCTTTAAAGTACCAGATCATATCGCGGAAAATGCCATTTCCGAAATTAGGATCCTGTGTATATGCCATCTCGTTACCAATAGACCAGATTACAATTGCCGGATTGTTCTTTAATCTCTTATAAGCTGTTTCTGTACGGTCCATTCCAAGCTCATAGAATAATCCTATGCTATTGTTATTACCCATGATTGCATGACATTCCATGTTCGTCTCACCAATCATGTACATGCCATATTGATTACACAACCAGTACAGGTAATCATCATTACTGTAATGAGAAGTACGGATTGCATTCAAGTTGTTCTGCTTCATGATTTTCACATCTTCAAAAATCGTCTCCTGCGGAACAGCTTTGCCGTAGAATGGGTCTGTATCGTGACGGTTCGCACCTTTCATAAGTAAACGCTGTCCATTGATTCTTACTGGCTCCCATTCTCTTGTTGTCACTCTATAATTGCTATCTACCTCTGTCCTTGTAAACTCAATCTCACGGAATCCAAGCTGTGTAGAAAGTGTCTCGACTGCATTTCCCTCGCCATCCTTTAACGTAAGCACAAGTGCATACAAGTTTGGATGCTCTGCAGACCATAACTTAGGACTTTCTACCAACTGTGTCAGTTCAAATGTTTCCGTTTCCATAGATGCTACTTCGTCAATCGCAATACTTTCACCGCTAAGAATCTCATTTCCGTCTCTGTCTACTGCGCTCAAATCAACCGTCCAGCCGCTTTGTGCTTCTGAGGAAAGGTTTCTTACATCTACTGCTACACTTAAATCTGCATTTTCATAAGCATCGTCAAGGTCTGTACGTACCGTATAATCCTGAATCTGCACAAGTGGTACGCTTGTAAGGTACACGTCACGGAAAATACCACCGTCATAAATCATGTCCTGATCCTCAAACCATGTACCATCACAGAATTTATGTACCTTTACCGCAAGAAGGTTCTCGCCCTCTTTTAAGTAATCTGTAATATCAAATTTGTGTGGGCTGAAGGTATCTTCGCTATAACCCACTTCTTTTCCGTTTACATATACATAATATGCAGATTCTACACCCTGGAAATTAATGTATACACGTCTTCCACTGTCTAATTCGTTTACTTCAAATGTTTTTCTATATAATCCAACCGGATTATAATTCGTAGGAGCATTCGGTGCGCCTACCCCAGAATCATATTTTGATTGCCAAGGCATCTGCGTATTCGTATAGATAGAAAAGTCAAAATCCTGTCTTGTCCAGCTCTTTGGTAACTGAACTGTCTTCCATCCATCTGCCGCATCCTGCTGATAGCCTTCTGTCATAAATCCATTCTCACCCATGAATTTCTGAGCCTGTTCCTGATTCTGAACTACCGTCAACTCCCAATCCTGTCCTTCTCCAGTCAGTAACTGAAAATAATCAGAATTTGTACGCGCATTGTAATCCCACACTGCGCCTGCCGCCGTAGCAGCATCCTGATAAGGAATAATAGAAGTGGAAGCATCTTCACGATTGATTGCAAAAACGTCCTCACCCGTAACTTCCTTACCGCTTAGATCCGTATAATCAGATCCTGTCCACTCTTTGTGTGTGAATTTTTTTCCATCAACATCTGCCTTCGCAGATTCAGCCGCCACTAAACCTTCCGACGAAGTTCCAGCTGCTTTTACACTGTACGTGTTGGCCGGTACCATTGTCGCAATAACTGCTGTTGATAGAACGAGAGAAAGTATTCTTCTTCTTTTCCTCATAACCTAACCTCCTTAAATAATAAATTTTCTCGATTAATTATTTCAAGCTTTATTATATAGTAATTCCTCATAGAAATCTGTACATTTTTTTACTATCTTTGTATATTTTTCTATTGTCTTTATACGTTTTTATTATAATATAAAGCTTCAAACATCAAAAAACACTAACCAATATGGTTAGTGTTAAAGTGAAGCATCGGGGATTCGAACCCCGGACAACTTGATTAAAAGTCAAGTGCTCTAC
>OFGR01002353.1_pt1 | contig 12779 bp, 10 predicted proteins | sample 1521811 | NCBI WGS metagenome assembly OFGR01 (sample SAMEA3504098, study PRJEB24116) | mouse gut metagenome | biome: mouse gut; feature: mouse-associated habitat; material: faeces | place: Denmark | collected 2011
GAGCTGCATCTCGCAACAGACCCTTTCTTTACTTAAAAAACCGAAGCTTCCCAATGAGCGGAAGCTCTTTTCGATCACCTCTGCATGCGCTCACAATTCCCATGATACACAATACGAAGATCCCAAGATCAAGGATATCAAGCGTCCATGAGAATAATCCTCCGTTGAAATGTATCATAGAATAGAGTCCCCATACCGATTCTCCGTCCAGCAGATCCACCAGCACAGACAATATCGTAAGCACGATCCCCTGATTCATGTGATGCTTCACATACTCAGACCTCCTATCTCCTGCAAGAAGCGGTATGAGCACCAGAATTCCTATGTAAGACAGTACGCCCATTGCCTTATTCCGGCGCACCTCATCCTGTCCAAAATACTCTGACGAGCCATATGACGTGCCATAATACTGAGGCTGATAACTGCCTGGCATAACCGGTATCTGTGCCCCGCACTGCGGACATATCATGATTCCGTCTTCTACTTTTGCACCACATTTTACACAATAACCCATTTCCCTCTTCCTTTCTGATCATCTAACCTCTAATCATCTAATCCTAATATCTCCGCCAACACTTCGATGATGATCTCATTCGTGCAGGACTTCACATAACCTAACATATGTAAGGAGATCTCGTCCTGCTTCTGAGCCTCGGTGAGAGCGTCGTTATGCCTTGTCTCTTCGATCAGCCTGATCAATTGGGGCGTCAATTCTTCATACGTCTCAACCGTCGTCTGAGAGACCATCTTCCTTAAATCATCTTTCCTGGTCGGTACCATCCCTTTTCTCCTCTCCGATTTATCCGAAATTACGGACTTTGAAGTCTCTCAGAGCCTCTCTCTGCTGATCCTTTCTGGCAATATCCTGGCGTTTGTCATAGAGTTTCTTACCTTTGGCAAGTCCAATCTCTATCTTCACAAGGCTTCCTTTAAAATACACCTTAAGCGGAACGACCGCCACTCCTTTCTCCTTCGTCTTGCCAAGCATCTTATTGATCTCCGACTTGTGAAGAAGAAGCTTACGGATCCTAAGCGGATCCTTGTTGAATATATTGCCTTTCTCATAAGGGCTGATATGCATACCGTAGATATAGACTTCACCGTTCTCCACCCGGATAAAAGACTCCTTAATGCTGCATTTGCCCATCCGCAGAGACTTGACTTCTGTCCCATGCAGGGCGATCCCTGCCTCGTAGGTATCCAGTATGAAATAATCATGATACGCCTTTTTGTTATTGGCTATCATCTTTCCGTTTGTCTTTGCCATATGCGCCACCTCTTTATTATAATCCTATCATGTTTCAATCTCAAAGTCTATCGTTCGAAGGAAACGATCCGTACCAATGACACGTACCCGGACTTTTTGCCCTAATTTGTATGTCTTATTAGTATGAACTCCTATCATCTCATACCGGTCGTCATAATAATCATAATGATCATCCGTCATATTCGTCACATGTACCATCCCTTCCACGGTATTCGGAAGCTCCACGTACATTCCCCATTTCGTCATCCCGGAGATCACGCCTTCAAATTCTTCACCGACATACTGCTGCATGTATTCCACTTTCTTAAGCTTCATCGTCTCGCGTTCGGCTTCGTCAGCCCTTCGCTCCATCTCACTGGAATGCTTCGTCACTTCCGGAAGGATACACTGATAATGCTCGATCTTCTTCTCATTCATCCGTCCTCTTAGATTATCTTTTATGATCCTGTGGATCTGAAGATCCGGATATCTCCGGATGGGCGACGTAAAATGCGTATAATAATTCGCCGCCAGACCAAAATGCCCGACATTCTCCGGCATATACCGCGCCTGCTTCATAGATCGAAGCGCCAGGCGGCAGATCAGTGTCTCCTCCGGCGTGTCTTCTGTCCTGGCAAGGAGCTTCTGGATCTCCTTAGGCCTGATCTCATTCGCTCCAATATGCATAGAATAGCCGAAATTATTGATAAACGCGGCAAGTGTACGGATCTTATCTTCCTCCGGAGCCTCATGCGTCCGATATACAAAAGGAATCTCCTGCCAATAATAGTCCTCCGCCACCGTCTCATTTGCCAGAAGCATGAAGTCTTCTATGATCTTCGTTGCAACATTGCGGTCATACGGCATGATCTCAACCGGCTGCCCCTTGTCATCCAGAACGATCTTCGCCTCCGGGAAATCAAAATCTATAGACCCCCGCCTCTGCCTGCGTTCCCGCAGGATCTGCGATAATTCCTGCATCTGTTCCAACATCGGAAGAAGTTCCCGGTACTTTTGTGTCTCCGCCGGATCATGATCCTCCAGGATCTTCTTCACACCGGTGTATGTCATTCTCTCATCTACGCGGATCACTGTCTCCGCGATCTCATGCCCGATCACATTTCCTTTCGGGTTCACCGTCATGATACAGCTGAGGGCAAGCCGGTCTTCACCGGCATTCAAGGAACAGATCCCGTTCGACAGCCTGTGCGGAAGCATCGGGATCACCCTGTCTACGAGATAGACGCTTGTACCGCGCTCTTTCGCTTCTCTGTCGATGGCACTGTTCTCCTGAACATAATTGGTCACATCTGCAATATGAACTCCCAGGACATAATTCTCTCCTTCTCTTGTAAGCGAGACTGCATCGTCCAGATCTTTCGCATCTTCTCCGTCAATGGTCACCATCTGCCAGTTCCGAAGGTCTCTGCGCCCCTGCATATCGGCGTCGCTTACAGCCTTCGCCACACGGTCTGCCTGATTCAATAGTTTCTCGGAAAATTCCACAGGAAGATCGTATCCCCTGACAATTGACATAATATCAACTCCCGGATCATTGATATGCCCCAGGATCTCTATTACTTTCCCTTCCGGTTTTTTCCCTTCTTCTCCATAAGATGTCAGCTCTGCCACTACCTTATGCCCGTCCACAGCCCCTTTCGACTTCTCGTCGGGAATAAATATGTCCTGATCAAATTTCTGATCATCCGGGATCACAAACCCATAGTTCTGTTTCGCCTTTTTCCTATAGATCCCGACGACCCTTACGATCCCTCTGGAAAGGATCTTCACGATCCTGCCTTCCCGCCGTCTGCTGTCCGGCTCTCTGATAATTACGAATTCAACCCTGTCGCCGTCGAACGCACCGTTCCTGTCATCTTCGCTGATGAATACGTCCCGGCTATCCTCCTCCGTCGTTACAAATCCGAACCCCCTTGGATTTGCCAGGTAGACTCCGGTCAGATGCTTCGCTTCACCTTTACAGTACTTTCCCCTCTTTGACAGATAGATCTTCCCCTCTGCCTCCAGGATCTTAAGAACTTCCCTCAGCTCCTCTCTTTGTTCTCTCGGAACCTGCAGGAACATGGCAAGCTCTTTGAACTTCATAGGTACGTACATCTCATCGCAGATCAGATCGTATATTACTTTTTTTCTCTTTTCAAAAGTCTTATCCATCTCCTGTACTTCCTCCTTCTATGACCAATACATGCTAAATACAAATGGACACTCCTATACAGGAGTGTCCCACCGTTCTCATAAAAATATGCCCGATCTTATGCAAATACTTTTAAATTCAACACTGCTGCCAGTACAATAAACAGGATCGCCAGAAACTTCGTTGACTTCACCAGCGCGCCCTCCATAGAACGTCCCTTGTTCTGTCCCCAGTAAGTATCCGCCATACCACTGATCGTTCCAAGCCCTGCGGACTTGCCTTCCTGCATAAGGACGATGGCTGTCAGTGCGATACAGTCTATTGCAAATATAATCATCAAAACTATCTTTAAGATCTCCACCTTCTACACCTCCTGCGTATAAACCATATTTATTCTAACATAAGACTTACAAAATAGCAAGATTGAGGTTTCGAAAAGTTATAGAAAATATATTATCTATTCCTGAACAGCATCTTTGCTATCTTCCCCGGTCCCGGCGGATTCCCTTTATAAAGAGACATCATCTTATACACTTTTCCCGCCAGCACCGTGATCAGCGCCGCCGTCACGACCACGATCCCTAGGGAGCCTGCCGCCTCAGGGATACTCATCGCACCAAGCAGGATCTTCGTCGGCGCGACCAGGATCGCAGTAAACGGCACCCACACCTGCCATGTGATCGCATCCCACGGCACATCCGCGCCGGTTCCTCCCGCATACAGCGTTGCAAAAAAACTAAGGATCAACACCATCACAAACAGAATACTCGTACTGGACAGATCTTCCGGCTTCTCTGCGATCGCACCGCCCACTGCCGCCAGTGAACAATAAAGCAAAAGTCCCGCCGCCAGCATCAGAAGCGCAAGTATCACCCCGGGAACCGTAAACATTCCTGTAAATTCCCCAAAGCTTTCTACGATCTGGATCACTCCCATATCAGTTGCAGGATTCACCATCTTCGTGAAATAGATCCCGAGGCTTACTCCGCCTGTCAGGCAGGCAATCCATACAAAGCTCTGGAAAATCCCGCTTGCAGCCGCAGCAAATACTTTACCAAGCAGCATCGCCCCGGGCTTCACGGATACCAGGAACAGATCCATAAGCTTCGACGTCTTCTCCATGATCACAATATTCGCAGTTCCCTGTCCATAGGCGAGGATCAAGAAATAGAGGATCATGATATTCAGATACGGAAGCAATGTTCCCATAATGTCTCTTACCTCCGCATATTCGTCGCTCTCATCTGCCGGAACCGCACTGTCCCGTATCTTCGTCTCGATAGGCATCGTCAGCTCCGTGATCTGTGTATCTTCAAGTTCTGATTTCTGAACCAGGATATAACGAAAATAATCAGAGACAAACGTTCCGTATGCATTCACATCCTTCTTATTCAGCTTCGTCTCCTCCGGCAGAAGTACGTCAATCTGATAACCGCCTTCCTGCCCGTCCACAACAAGCAGCGCCGAATGATCCTCTTCCTCTGCCTTCTTCGATGCTTCTTCCACATCTGCTGCCGCCTCATACTCAATGTCGGTAAACCGGTTCGGATCCACACTGTTTAAAATCTCAAAATCCGCCTTCAGCTCCTTGCCATGTCCCATCTCAACCACGTAGATTTTGGCAAGCTTACTCACATAAGCCTCATCCTCTTTAAAATACTCGACTGCAGGCATGATCACCGCCGGAAGCAACAGGCACAGAAGAGCTATGATAATGGTCACATTCCGATACCCTTTCTGCTTCACATGCTCGACAAACGTAAAAGAAAATATCTTTCCAAATCCTTTCATCTGCAATCCACCTCCTTTACGCGATTCTGTCGGAACATCTCGATCCACCCGCCGAATTTCATGCGGCTTCCTCGATACATCATCAACGCACGGTAGATCCTCGCACAGACATAAGCAAGCAAAAGAATGATAACGATCTGGATCAGCCATGAGACGGCGAGCATCCCGATGCCGATATCACCGAGTACAAACCGTACCGGCGCACAGAACATCGAAGCCACCGGGCATAACGTCACCAGATATGTCAATACAGGATTACTTCCGATCCCCACCGTCAATGTCGCCGCCAGATATCCTGCCATAACCATCAGGACGACAACAAGGTTCGCAGATTCCACATCCTCCATAGAAGAACACCCCGTTCCGATCAGCCCGCTGATCAGAGAAACCTGCAGATAACCAAGCAGCAGCGAGATCACCAGAACCAGGACCGTGCCCGGAGATACCTGCAATATATCTGAAAAGATACCGGAGGCACCTGCCTGCTGCTGCAAAACAGATGTATCTGCGAACTGCCCGGTTATCACATAAGAGATACCCGCTACTGCCGCAAGCGACACGATCAACCCGAATACATATGTCATCACGGCAAGGATCTTCCCCACCAGCATGGCGAGCGGGCTGACACTGACCATCAGAAGTTCTACAAGCTTTGACGCCTTCTCTTCGATCACCTTCTGGATAATGAAAGAAGAAGCAAAAGTACACAGGATCAGAAGCACAACCGAATAGATCATCTGCACGCCAAACCGTGTGTCAGACCAATCCTCTTCTCCTTCCAGATATTCCTCGACACTCTGCACACTCGTCTCATAAGGGCTTGTCAAAGTAGCGATCTGCTCCGGCTCGGCATCTTGCTGCGCATAGCGCGCCGTATCCAAAAGGGAAGACAGCGTACTCACGCAGGAATCCAGATCGCCGTCCGGAAACTCCTTCTCCTCCAGCGTATAAGCGCCGACCATAAAGCACCCCTTCTCTACATCCTTTTGCAGATGTATGTATGCATCTGCCGCAGTAATGTGGGACTCATATGTCTCTTCTGTCCACTCCTCAGCCGCCAAAGACGCCCCGTCTGACGGCTGCTTTGTATCTATATCTATATCTTTATCTTTAATGTCTGCGATTCCTATGTCTATGAATTCCGTATCGGCAAATACTTCATCCATATCCGGGATACTTTCCAGAGCCAACTCATATCCCGTATCGTTCCTCACATACACCTTCGCGATCTCAAGGGACTCAGCCCCGTCTGAAGATGCTCCGTTCTTTCCTCCCATCATCAGGGTCATAACCGGAATACTTGCTGCCGTAATAAGGAAGAAAATGAACAGAGTGATAATATTTGCTTTCCCTTTCAACATCTGCGCCAGCGTAAAACGATACACCTTTCCGATCCCGGTAAGATTATTTCCGCTAGTCTTCATGTGTATCACCTACTTTCTCCACAAATATCTCATGGAGAGACGGTTCGCGCAGGCTGAATGTCACAACCGTGATCCCGTTCTCGATCAGAAGCTTCAAGAAAGCATTCGCCTGTTCATCCCCGGACACCTTGATCTGGTACTCGCATTCCTTAACCGAAACCAACGTCAAGCCCGCCTGTTCGATCAGCCACGTAACGTCTGTCTCCGTCTTCAGCAACAGATTAATACGGCCATAACTCTTCTTGATATCATTCAGATGCCCTTGCAGGACCGTCCTGGAACGATTCAAGATAATAATGTCCGTACAGAATTCTTCTACGGTAGCCATCTGATGGCTCGACATGATCAGGTACTTTCCTTTCGCGATCTCGTCCCGGATGATCCCTTTAAAAAGATCTGCATTCACCGGATCCAGTCCGGAGAGCGGTTCATCCAGGATCAGAAGCTCCGGGTCCGGAAGCAGCGCCGTCATAAACTGGATCTTCTGCTGATTCCCCTTCGAAAGCTGATCCGCCTTCTTAGGAGCCTGTGCCTTTGCACGCCCTTGCTTCTTCTTTCCTTCTTTCGATCGCGGAGCCTGCGGATACAGATATTCTTCCACCTCCAGCCGCTCTGCCCAGAAACGGATCCGCTTCTTCGCCTCTGCCTTTGGGATCCCTCTAAGCCCTGCAAAATAAATCAACTGATCCATCAATGTATACTTCGGGTACAACCCTCGTTCTTCCGCAAGATATCCTACATTGCATACCGCCGTATCAAGAGGCGTTCCATTCCAGAGAACTTCTCCGCTGTCCCGCGAAAGCATATTCAGCATCATACGGATCGACGTGGTTTTCCCGGCTCCATTCGTTCCAAGCAACGCAAAGACGCCCGGCTCCTTCATCTCGAAGCTAAGATTCTCCACCACAGTTTTCTCTCCGTATTTCTTTGATAAATTTCTTACTTCTAAACTCATTTGCTTTTCTCCCTTCTTTGCTGACAACAGTATAGCACAATGAGGGAGATTTTGTTTTATTTTTGCGTGAAGTGTATTATTTCCGTCTTAAACGGGAGATACGCCCTAATACAGGCTCCCGATAGCCGGGATCAGCATCAGGATATTCATACCCCACATAACGATCGCTGCGATGATCCCGATAATACAGAGGATCTTCCCTGCCTTCGCCTGTCCCGATCTGCGGGATCCCGCGCCCATCCTCGCCCGCGAGAACCCAAGGCACGCCAGGAGGATACTCACGAGCGGCACGAGAAACGCAAACACAATACTCAATATTCCAAATACCAGCCCCATCGCCGCCGCACCGGAATTATCCACCGTATGTACAGGAACAACATTCGGCATCCCCTGTTGTCCCGGCATTCCGCCCGGATTCCCCGGCATTGTCCCCTGGTGCATCGGAAGCGGCTGCTGCAAAGCGGCAAACAACTGCTCAAGACTCTCTCTGTAAGGTTTCTTCTGCAGGCACCCGACAAAACCATTCAGGTTCCATTCCCCTCCGAACGTTCCTTTCATCCACGCCTCCAGATGAAACACACCGTTGCCGTAGTACCACCGCAGATACTTATACCCCTCCATCATCGCGTCACCGGTACGGTATGCCGGTTCTCCCTTCCAGTCCGCCATGATGAAACTATTCTTCCGCAGATAATCCTCCATAATGAACTGTACAAAATCATCCGGTTTATTCAACACCAATTCCTTCACATATTTCGCCATCTCTCTCCACTCCTTACTTAAATTATTTCTTTAAAATATCAGCTCCTGCTGCTCCATCACTTCGATCTGAGACACGATCATCGTCTCCGGCTCATTTCCCCGCAAGTGGTCCGCCTTCAGATACTGCATCCCGCTTCGCAGGCTCGCCGCGATCAGGTTCAGCACGTAAATATTATCAAACCGGCTATAGATCGAATCTCCGCCAAGCCCCGTCAGGCACACTAGCTGCGTGTTCGTCTTCTTCGCCACGTCCATCAGCGGCTTCAGCAGATGCGACGCGTTCGTCTGGGCAAAAGGATTATCCATGACCAAAACCTTTCCCTCATTCCTGTCCGCAAATATATCCGTATCATCCTTTCGCATATAATACAGAAGGCTCGACAGAATGACAAACGCCGACAGGAATCCTTCTCCTCCCGAGTTTCTTGCCACTTCCGCCCAGGTAATGGGATACTCCCTCTGCGCCTCGATCTTATACAGCCGGATCTGCACATTCCCGATCCCTACTACCGTATCATACAGATTTCTCGTGGTGATCTGCGTTCCGAAATACTCCTGTGCATTTTCATTCCGGTCAAATAAGAGAAGCCCTTTCTGCGTGATCTCGTCGATCATATCCTGCAGCCGGATCTGATAAAGGTTCTCATTCTCTTCCCACTCCGGCAGCCCGATCTTCAACATCTTCACAGGCCGCTCCCGGATCGCGATCGTCGAATTATGGTCGATCCTGCCAAGATTCAGATGCACCTCCCGGACATAATCCTCCAGAAGCTCCACGATCTTGCTCTTCTCCTTCTCCACAAGGGAGATATCTACCTCCAGCTTTTCCATCAGGCTGTCATAGGACTGGATCGTGGTATAGAGCTGCCGCAGCACGGCAGACGCATCCTGGGTGAGCTCAAGCATCGCTTCCAACGGTTTCCGGTAGAAATCCTCCTGGAACTGCTCCATGCGTACGGTACGGTTCAGGTGACGGGTAAGTACATCCTGCGCCTCCCGGCAATCCCGGAGCATCTGATTATAATCCCGGATCAGGATGCCTTTGAAATTCCGAAGGCTCTTTGCATCCATCTCCGCAAAATCCTGCTCCCACTCCACCTCGTCCCCCAACGGGAAGTCACTGTATTCCGAGAGCGCCGTCAGATTCTCGCCATAGCTGCGAAGACGTTCCCGTAAGCCGTCCGCCTGCTTCCTCGCCTCCTTCTCCTGATAACGGAACTGATTCTTCCTTGCGTCAAAATCCTGGTTCTGGATCTCTTCCCTGGGCAACGGTTCTTCCTCGCCGCATTCCGACTTCATTCGTTCCAGACGCTCACGTTTCTGCTGGTTTACCACGGCGATCTGCTTATCCTCGTCATTCCAGAGCCTTTGCTTTACGGCAATCTTACGGTTACAGTCTTCCAGCATGATCTCCTGATGAGATTCCTCCTCGCGATCATAGCTTACCTGCTCCAGATTCTCCTCGGAAAGCCGGTATTTTCTCCGTAAATGTTCCAGTTCATCCGCCGCGTCCTGATAACGTTTTCCGGCACGCTGCTCCTGTTCCTCAAGTTCCTGGATCTCCTGAGACATGCAGGAAGTAATCGCGGCGTACCGCGCCTCCATATCCCGGATGCTTTGGCTTACTTCCTCCTTTGTTTTTTCCCTGCCTTCTGCCCGGTCTTCTGCCCGCTCATACCGTTCATACTTCCGGCATTCCCTGCGGATCTCCTCTCCTTCCCGGATCAGGTTATTCCGCTCGATCTCCCCGGTCTTCTGCTGTTCTCTTAGCTTCTCCTGCCGGTTCTTACATAATTTCTGCTTCTCCTTAAGCTTTTCCGCCTCCTTCTTACAACGCATAAGCTCCTTTACGTTCTGCTCATACGCCTCATACTCCTTACATAGCCGCCCGAAATCCTCAAGCCTTCTCTGCTGGCGGCTCATCTCGCGGTCCGCGCTTCGGACCGCATGTTCCAATCTTGCGATCTCCTCCCTAAGCCCTGCCAGCTCTTCCGAAACCTCACGGATCGTACGCTCCTGCCTGTCGATCTGCTCCTTAAGTTCCTTGCGCCTCTTCTCGTTCGTATCCCAGTTTTCTTTACTGACCTCCTGGTTGCGGATCATCTCCTGCCGCTCGAAATACTCCTTATACTCTGCCTGCCGGATGGCGATAGACTCCCTTTTCTTCTCAATCTCCCGCTCTTTCTCCTGCACCAGATCCTTAAGCTTCTCTTCATTCAGCAGATTTTCATTGAACCAGACATAGAAACTGACGCCGTCCAGCTGGATCATCCCGCTCTCCCGATCCGCTCTGCTACCCTCCAACATCTCCCTTGCCACGATCGGTATCGGAAATGAAGTATATATCCCGCCCATATTCCGGGATAGCTTACCCACCTCAGCCTCGGACAGGATCAACCCATAGGGAAGGAAAGGATGTGCGCGCACCAACTCCAGATTCTGCTGTTCCGAATACCCGTTCTTCGCAAGCCACTCCATCCCATAGACCACATGGATCCCGAGATCCTCAAGCTCCTGCTCTAATTCCTCCGGCAATTCCAGTACCTTTCCCTGGGTCAGACGCTGATACTCTTTCTGCAAGATGTCCTCTTCCTTCTCAAGATTCCTGCGGAATCCTGCGATCTCCCTGAGCTTCCGTTCCGACCCGTGCAGGATCTTCTCCCTGTCAAAAATCACATCCTCCGGCAGATCCAGATACCGCAGCACGACCTTCCTGGTCTCCAGTTCGCCCTCATACTCCTGCCGCACGCGTTCCTGCTGCCTAAGCTCCATCTTCCCTTTCAGGACCTCTGCGTTAAGATCCTGAAGCCCGCGCTCAGAACTGCGGCTCCTTTCATTTGCCTGCTCCTGCTGCTTGAAAAGCGACAGGCGCGACCGTCTGAGCGTCTCTAACTCCTTCTCATAATCTCCCCGGCGGATCTCCAGGCTCCCAGGCTCATACACGCCGAGAATATTACGGATCAGCGCTTCTTCATAACGCTGGTTATACCCGTCCTCCGCCCGGTCATAAGACGACGCCGCACTCTTAAGCCCTCCTGCGCGCGCCGCATTCTCGATCAGGCTGTCAGATAGTTCCGATAGCTTCCCTTCTGCCTTAGAAAGCTCTGCTGCGACCGCCGCGCCCTCTTCTTCATTTGCCCTCTTCTTTCCTTCATTTTCCTCCAAAAGCCCCTCGTAATATCGCCGCAGAGTATATCCCAGAGACTTGCGTTCCGGTTCCAAGTCCTCTTCCCTCTGCCTTGACACAAGGAGCTTCTGGCGGATCAGTTCCAATTCTCCCCGTTCCTGCTCCGCTGCCTTCTGCTGTTTCGCACAGGCAAGAAGATGCAGCTTATGCAGGATCCTCTCAGAATCCTGCTCCAGATCCTCCTTCTCAATCTCGATCATGTCCCGGTTACTCAAGTGAAACCGAAGCTTTTCCTCAAGCTTATGTATCTCACTGGACAGCTTCTCATACTCTACTCTGGAAAGCTGCCCCTGTATCGACTCGATTTCCCCAAGGCTCCTCTGGTATTCCTCCTCCGTCACCGTAATCTGTTCCGCGTCGCTTATGGCGTCAATCACCAACTGACTTTTTAACTGATTTTCCGCCCGCTCTGCAGCCTGTTGGTAGAATTCCTCCTCCGTAATTCCGTTCATATAATATTTCAGGAAATCCCCCAGCTCCACGCCGGAAAAAGCGGCATACATCTCATACTCCTGAACGATATTTGTCTTTATGCTCTCAATCTCCTCCGCATCACAGTCAAACTCGGTATCCGCAACCACCGCCTGAATCACGCGGTTCTCCCACTCTGCCGGCTGATTCTGTATCTTTTCCGCCTCCAGGGTGGCTTTCATTCCCTCCCGATATGCCTCAATGGAATCATATTCTGTATACGCGGCTACAAACTCATCTGTCCACTCGGCGTCCACAAACTCCACAATCTCATGAACCGTAACTTCAAATACAACGTCCTTTCCTGACAAATCAGGATTTCTTTCATAGGGTTCCGGGAATTTCAGATTCAGATCATACGTATTCCCAATCTCCTTTCCAATCAGCCCCTCCTCAAAACCGGCAATAAAAGAGCCGGAACCAATGGTCAAATCATACCCCTGATCCTGAGAGCTTCCTCCTGCAAAGGGTTCTCCGTCCATCCGCCCTACATAATCAATGTTGACCGTATCTCCTTCCTCTATGACAGTCTTGCCTTCTATAGGCTTTGTTGCGGGATAAAAGGCCAGCAGAGCGTCAATTTCCGCCTGAATCTCTTCCTCCGTCACTTCCGTACTGACGGCCTCCGCCTTCACACCCTTGTAATTTCCAAGCTTAACTACCTTGCTTTTGCTCCCGCCGGCTTCTGCCTCTGTTTCACTTGGCGCCTCATTTGTTTCCGCTTCCTTTTTGCCTCCGCAGGCTGCGGTCATTGCCAGAGCTCCTGCAAGTGTTAATGCCAAAATCCA
>OFGR01002354.1_pt1 | contig 12777 bp, 12 predicted proteins | sample 1521811 | NCBI WGS metagenome assembly OFGR01 (sample SAMEA3504098, study PRJEB24116) | mouse gut metagenome | biome: mouse gut; feature: mouse-associated habitat; material: faeces | place: Denmark | collected 2011
GACTTGTATTGATGGCTCTGAAGCCTTAGAACAGTGGCTCTCAATCATTAAAATAATCAATAATCAACCATTTTATAAAAAAATGTGGTTTATGTCGGGGTTCCTTATTTGGAGCAAGGTTTTCATTGTATATTATGTGCATAGTGTTTAAAAATAGAGGGAAATAGGCACTATATACACAAATAGGGGTAAAATTGTATATAGTGTTATGAAGGGCTGACTTTTGAAATGGGTGTTTTGGAAGTCAGTTTTTACTTGTTTTAAGAGTTGTAATTGTAAAGGGCAATAGATTTTGTTATAATATGGAATAGTGTTGTAGAAATAATTATATGGAAGAATATGGGTAAATGGAAGCCTATGAAAAATTGTAATATTCATTTTTTACCAGCTAAAGCGGGGGATTGCTTTGTATTAGAGTTTTCTAATAAAGAATGCATTATTATTGATTGTGGTTTTAAGTCTACCTATAAAAAAGAACTTAGACCTCTCTTGATTGAGTTGCAAAAAAAGGGATGCAAAGTTATTCTGTTGATAATTACGCATACAGATCAAGATCATATTGAAGGCGCTATTGCATTTTTGCAGGAAAACGGAAAGGCAAACAACCCCAATATTATCCAGGTAGAGCATATATGGTTTAATGGTTTTTTCAATACTTTATTGAGACGGTCAGAATTTATGGATAGGGTAAGAGGACTAACAGATATACAGAAGAGGGAAAAGGAAAGGGTTTTAAAAGAATTTTTACTTCAGATACCAGGCGAAGAAGGAGAAATCTCAGCCATACAAAGTATAAGTTTTGAGGAATTATGCTTGAATAATGGATATTCTCTCAATACTCAATTTACCGATAAGGTAGTAAAACGTATTGAAAATGAAAAAAAGCAAATTTTAGAGCATACGATCCATATAGGAGCATGTCAGGTTATAGTATTATCTCCAACGGAAAAGGAATTAGATAAACTGGCAGATAAACTAAACCTGGAAATGATAAGAAATTTTGGAGTGAATTATTCTATGAATCAGGACTCACAGTTTATGAAGCTTTTGGAGTTGCTTATGGAGCTTGAAAGAGAGAATATGGATGGAAATGAGAAGATAGCGGCTATGGGAGATTGCTTGGAAAGTTGGATTGGAACTTCTACTATGGCACCTGTGAATGAGATTAACAGAGCCTCCATTGTGGTAGAAATTATTTATAGTGATTTGAGGTTCTTATTTACTGGTGATTCTGACAGTATACTCTGGAGTCAATATTTAGGAAAGAATTATCATGTGATTAAGCTATCGCACCATGGAACGGCAAGTCCAAATCAAAAATTGCTGGATAGTACACATGGTGATATCTTGATGGTTTCTAGCGATGGAGGCTATAACAAGCGGCATCCTGAAGATGAGATGCTTGCTAAAGCTATTTTAAAAGGAAATAAGAAGTTGTATTTTAATTACGAAATTCGCCAGAAGGAGAAATTGGAAAAACTTCAGAAAGCGTATGGATTTCAATGTTTCTTTGGTAAAAGAAAAATAGAATTATAGGTCGTGGGGAATGGAAAAATATATTGTTAAGATAAAGAGTTATTATAAGAATCAAGTTGCGCAGTATGGAACGGGGATAGTGATTTCAGAAAACTTAATTTTAACGGCTAGTCATATTTTATGCGGAGACCGTTATACTGTTGAAATTGATGGGAAGGAGGTAGAAGCAGAACTTCATATAACAGCAGGAAGCGGGGCAACCCTACAATCCCAAACCTATTTTTCTGAGTATTGTTCGATTTTTTCTAATGAAGAAATTTTAGATGAAGATTCCAAGTGGGCGGTCAGAGGATATATTGGTGAGTTACAGGCAGAGCATGAAGTATCTGGAATAGGATTTGGTAAAAGCGGCAAAGCAGAGATATGGGATAAAACACTTTTACATATTGAAAGTGGAGAAGCAGGAGATTATAGAGGAATGTCGGGCTCTCCTGTATTTTGTGACGAGAGAATTGTGGGAATTTTGCAGATGCAGGGATCTAACCGAAAAGGAGAACTGGGAATAAGAATGTCTTCTATAGAAACTCTTTTGCGGTTATTGCCAGATAAAAGTATAAAGAAAAATGAATATTTGTTAAAGATTCAAGAGTCTTTAAATCAATATACAAGACAGCAGATTGAAAAGAATCTGCAAAGCAAAAAATATATTCCAGACATTTTTGTCGAAGAACGGAATTATAAAGAGAAGATTCGTTTTTTTGCGGATCCATGTTTATTTTTATCAAAAGTAATTGCGGAGGTTGTGCAGTTGGATTTTCAGAAGATTAACTTACTTTTGATAAAAAGTGGGATGGATAAAATTGATTTTACTAAATTTAAATTCCAGGATGTTTGGGATGAGTTAGAAACCATAGCGGAAGAAATAGAAGAAACCTTAAGAGAAGCGGTTAAAAAAATAAAAAAATTGGAAAAAGAAGGTTACCAAAAAGATATACCTTTGGATGAGTTTTATAATACATCAAAGAATTTATTAAATCAATCTATTGCATTTGAGTTGGACGAATATGCGGATTGTGTGGAATTTATTAATAAAAAATATGTTCTATTAACGAAAGATGCGGGGCAGGGGAAGACAAATTTTGTATGTGATATTACAAATAATTTTCTTTTAAAAAAAGGATTCCTAGTTTTATATTATAATGCTTATGATTTTCATGATGACCCTATGCATTATGTAGAGAGGCAATTGTGTATTGATGGACGTTTTTCATTGAGATATGTCCATAAAGTGTTAATGCAACATTGGATTCAAACCAAAAGACCATTGATGATAGTGATTGATGGATTGAATGAAAATATTGCCATTAATAATTTTGGACAAGTAATGAGAGATTTTTTGGAAAAATGTGAAGCCTATCCCTATATTAAAGTGTTAATGACAACAAGAAATGAATTTCTTCGGGAACGCTTTTCTATGATAGAAACTGGAAGATATCAGAAACGTTTTAAGCAAATAGATATGTGGGGAAGGGATGATGATTTCAAAGAACGGATTTTCAGAGGATATTTATCATATTTTGATATTGCAATCAGGGAAGATACACTTTCTGAACGAGCTTATGATTTGTTGACGAAAGATGTGCTTTTATTAAGATTTTTCTGCGAAGTGCATGAACACCAGCAGCAAATGTGCTTATATGATGTTTATAAGTACCGGGTATTTCAGAAGTACGTGGAAAAAAAAGAAAAAGAATATAGAGAAAACGAAATTCGGTTAAATCAAGGGAATGACTTTCATTCACTATTAAATAAAATTGTAAAATATATGCTGGAAAATAATAATTATTTTCATGTTCCTACAAGCATTTTTGATAAAGATGAAGAGCAGCTTTTAATAAAAATGCTGAATAATGAAGTGATTTTAAAAGATGAATTAGTTGAAAAAGTTGGATTTTTAGAAAAAAAGAGTATGTCGATAAGTTTCACATTTGATGAATTTCGCGATTTTTGTATTACAAACTATCTGTTGGAAAATTATGGAGAAGAAAATTCATTTTTGGAGTTTTGGAACGAAATGAATAAAGGTAGCTCTACAATATGTGAAGGCGTACAAAAATATGTTTTTTATTTATCGAAATCGGATTATCAGGATACTTTGGAACCTGTAATAAAAAAACTCCCTGAGTATGAAGAATTATATTGGAATTATATATGGGGTGTGGAAGATTGCTATTTATCACAATACGACGTGGAATTGTGGAAAAAGCAAGTGCTGCAAAAGGAGAAATATACAAAACGAGTAATATATGAATTATTTATGAGATATGATTGTGATTTTTACCGCACAATGAATATTTGTGTATTATTAGGATTGATGGATGGATTATCAAAGGATATTGGAGAATATCAGGCTTTTATTCGTGAAATGTTTGGAGTGCGGAGAGAGGATAAGTACTGGTTTTATAGTCAGGAAGACCAGGTGGTGTATCATTGTAATGATTTGGTAGAGGAGTTAAAGTCTGTATGCAGAAAAGAGAGGAGTAAGACATATAGGGGATTTTTTAAACTGACAGTTTATTTATATGAGTTATACCGATCTGGCACCATGGAATTATGGAAAAGATTTTATAAGGAAAATCCCGATAATGCCAGGGAGATATTAAGAGAAATGGACTTACATAAAAGCAGTATCATTCAAAGTAATGTCAAAGATATATTAGTAGGACTTATATACAGTCAAGAAAAGAACAAGGATGACAAACTGCAGATACTTTATGATGAGAATCCATACCATCATTGTAATGAGAATTATTTTATGAAAGTATTTTCGCACGATTTTGGAAATCAAGTTGATTAGAGGTGTAGTGTAGATATGAAAATATTTATAAGAAAAGAGGATTATTACTGCAAAGTTTATGAGACTTATTCGTTAGAAAGGTTTAGGAAAGAATTAGATAAACACTTGGATATGAGAAAAAAATCTTTTGCAGATCAATATACGAAAAAGATTGTTATGGATTTTTTTCGATATGCCAAAGATATGAAAAAGGAGTATTTGAACTTTTATGCTCAAGAGTATGATAACTTTCAAAATTTTTTATTTCAAAAAGAGTTATGGAGTCGGGAAGAAACGGAAAAATTAAATTTAAATAAAAATCAGACTATCTTATTGTTAAGGCCATTTCTTTGTGATTACAACGCAAAAAATTTTGTTGATTATGATGATGAGGGATTACAAATATTGAATCAGATGTTGGAGGAAATTAATTTATGAAAATTAGGCGTGATTTTGTGACAAACAGTTCATCTACATCGTTTATTGTATCAACTAAAGAGGAATGGAATAAAAATAATTTTATGAATGCAGTTGGAGCTGTAGGGAAATCCCCTATGAATCAGGTTTTCTCTCGATTGTTTGAGGCAATTAACCGCAACAAAGAAGATATATTGGTATATATGAAAGAATACAACAGTGACTTAAGGGACATAGGAGAATTTCTGGAAAAAGAAGGGTACTCAAAAAGTGTTGCAAAACAAGTAGAAGAGATGCTCCAAAAAGGGAGAAAGGTTTATTATGGAAAACTGAGTTCAGATGGTGATAATTTTGCGGAAGTATACTTTTGTATGGAAAGTTTTGTTGTGTGTGAGAATGATATTTATTTTAACGGAAGCATAGGGGGATGGTAAAGGTGGGAGATGTCCTGATACGAAATTATCCGGAAAGTAATTATATAGTATATTTTGATAGAGAGAGCGGAATGTTTGTCCGGATAAGTATGTCATATCAGGAACCTTTTTGGAATGTGAATGGTCCGGAACTTGTAGATATTTCTATTACAAATTATTGTGAAAAAGGTTGTGGATTTTGTTATAGGGCATCGAATCCTTCTGGAAATCATATGCAATTACAAGAATATAGCCGATTGATGGCTCAGGCGAAAGAAGCTGGAGTGTTGCAGGTAGCATTGGGAGGAGGTAATCCTAATCAGCATCCGGATTTCATAAATATTTTAAAAGTAACCAGGGAATATGGGATGGTTCCTTCTTATACTACAAACGGACAGGGCATGACAGAGGATATCTATATTGCTACAAAAAAGTATTGTGGCGCATTGGCCGTTAGCTGGTACGAGCCGCATATAGAGGATTGTGCCGTAATTGAAGAATGCGAAAAATTGGGAATTAAGATAAACATTCATTTTCTGTTAAATCTTCAAACATTAGAGGCTGCTATTCAGTTATTGTCAAAAGAAACAGAACTGTTACGGAAAGTCAATGCAGTTATTTTTCTGAATTATAAGCCAATCCATAGTGATGAGAAGTGGTGTCTGAAAGAAAATGAATTAATGAAAAGATTTTTGTTTTTAGTAAAAGAATGCAAAGAATGTAAAGTGGGATTTGACAGTTGTATGATTTCTTATCTAATGGATTTGGAAAAAGAGTTATATTTAGAGACAATAGAATTTTGTGAAGCTGCTAGATTTTCAGCTTTCATTGCAGAAGATTCCATCCTCTATCCCTGTTCTTTCATGAGAGATACTCAAATATCAGGTATTAATTTGCGGGAAGCTACGTTAAAAGAAGGATGGCAGAAGGCAGATATATTCGTCAGTATGAGGAAAAAACTAAGGGAACCAGGGACACAGAAATATCCTATTGACAGATGCAGAGAGTGTGAAAAATATTTATTTTGTCATGGTGGCTGTCAGGTGTTTAATATTAACAGATGTAGAAAGGGATAAAAGTGTAAAATGGAAGAAGAAATTATTTGTGAAGCAAGGAAAAGGAATTTAAAAATATCGATTGTAAAAGGGATTCTTTCTAATGGTCTTGAATTAAAAAGGAAATTTAACAGAAAAGAGCTGGTTGATTATTTTTGCTTTAGGCAGAGTGATCTGTTTTGTTATGATATGGTTTTCTTTGATATAGAAGGTGAAAATTATTTTTTAAAAGAAAAAATGCAAAATTGGATACAGAATGTAATCACTCGTCATACACAGGCAAAAGCATATTTGGAGGAAGCCCAGGTATTTTTCGAGAAAAACTTTGGACACTTTGAAGATGAATATGAAAAGAGTAATCGCTTCAACTTTGATTTTTCTATATTAAATGAAATGTATGAAAAACAGTTAAAATCAGTGGTTCCAATTATTCACTGGGGGAGATTGCCAATATTGCCGGAGTATTTGATGATTAATAGTGGGAGAATTCCGGAAAAAGGAATAGAGGAATTTTATGATCATTATCACATGCTTCAGGCTTTGAGGAGAGATATTTTAGGGAAGGGTGTAACGATGGATATAAAAGGTGATTTGACATTAGGCAAAAGATTAACATTTAAAGTTTATAATAGACGCTGGGGACACGCTGATATATATGGGATAACCAGAACGGTTGAAGGTTGGAATGTTAGCCACATTACTACTGGAAAAAGTGAAAAGGATGGAGAGGGAGCTTTAATTGCGAATTTGCATCACGATAGCATTTTTTTCCCGGAAGAAGGAGTAAAATATGCATTGAGTGAATTATGGGAACAGGCAGAAGATGGAGAACTGACATTGTCGGAGTTACAGGAACGGTTACAGCAGGTGGCAGACTGGATTTCAATAGTGGAAAAAGCAGTTGGGGAAGGGCAGCCAGACTGGGTTGGATATTACTAAAAACTTTTTATGTATATAGTGACTGCACTATATAGGAGATGATATGTTTATGAAAGAAAGTCAGAATACAGAATGGAAAGAATCTTGGAGAGATGAGTATTTAAAATGGATATGTGGTTTTGCCAATGCACAAGGCGGTAGAATATATATTGGAACGAATGATGATGGGACGGTAATTGGAGTTTTAGATAGCAAAAAGCTGTTAGAAGACATTCCTAATAAAGTCAGGGATACTCTGGGTATCATTGTAGAAGTAAACTTGCTGACACAAAATGAAAAAGATTACATTGAAATATGTGTTAATCCCAGCAGCTATCCGGTAAACTTTAAGGGAGAGTACCATTATCGAAGTGGTAGTACAAAACAATTGCTGCGGGGAGCTGCATTGACAGAGTTTTTGCTGTCAAAAACAGGGTATAAATGGGATGCTGTCCCGGTAGATGGAGTAAACGTTGAAGATTTAGATAAAGAGAGTTTTGATATTTTTCGTCGAGAAGCCCTGCACAGTGGGAGAATGACAGAAGACGACCTTAACATGAATAACGAACAGCTTTTGGACAGCCTTGGTCTGGTTGAAAATGGAAAGTTAAAAAGAGCAGCAATCCTATTGTTTCATCGTAATCCGGAGAAGTGGGTAACAGGTGCTTATATCAAAATTGGATATTTTGGTGAAGGTTCAGATCTACGCTATCAAGATGAAATTCATGGTTCATTGTTTATGCAGGCGGATCGTGTTATAGAATTGATTTATCTTAAGTATATGAAAGCAGTTATATCGTATGATAATGTTACAAGAGTTGAAACGTATCCTCTCCCAAAGGCGGCTGTGAGGGAAGCTGTGTACAATGCCATTATCCATTCTAATTATGCCGCACTGATACCGATACAGATCCGAATTCATGAAGATGCAGTATATATCAGTAATGACTGCATTTTTCCGGTTGGCTGGACGGTAGAGACATTGATGGAGCGTCATCGTTCTGTACCATACAATCCCAATATAGCCAATGGATTTTTTCGTGCAGGTTATGTTGAGACATGGGGGCGCGGAATAGAGAAAATATGTGAAGCATGTAAAATTCATGGGGTGCCAATGCCAGAATATACGTTGCATTTAGAAGATATTATGGTAAAATTTACCTTATTAAAACAGTCTAAAGTGCCAAAACAGCCAGATGGCACTTTAAATGGCACTTTAAATGGCACTTTAGAAGAAAATATATTATTAGTTATAGGAGAAAGACCTAATATAACGCAATCCCAGATTGCCCTAAGTGTAGATTGTTCGGAAAGAAAAGTGAAGCGGATTATGAAAGATATGACTGAGAAAGGCATTATTGAACGTGTTGGGGGACGCAAAATGGGGAAATGGATTAAAAAATAAGATATGAAGAAAAATGTTCCATTGAATCAAATAATCTATCTCTCGGATTATTTTGTAGGGAACATAGCTCAGTCATTTCAAAAAGAAGATTTAGAAATTTTATATTGGGATTTTGGTAAAGAAGTAAATGAAACTGTAAAATTACAGATAGAGCAGTTATTAAATCATGCTGTAAAAACAATCAAAGGCAAAGAAGAAAGACGAAACAGGTACTTGCTTCCGTTAAAGTATCTGTTTTGTTATGCTAAAAATTCAGGTCTTCAGGATATTCTAAAAGTCGAAGCGGACGAAGAGGAGGAATTTAACTCGTTGTTGAGAATACAGATAGCAGAACTTAATATAAACTCCAAAAGCTTTATTGTTTTCTGTAGTAAGACTTTATTTCTGGAAGCGAAAGGAATAAACTGGGAAGATTTCTTAAACATTTAGAAGAGCAGAAAAAAGCAATTACAGCGATAGATGTTAATCTCGTAAAAGAATACTTTGAAGTGCGTACCGAATTTCATGAGTTTTTGAACACAGTTAGAAAGAATAAGAAAAACAGAAAGATTAGAAAATGTCAGATAACAATGTCTGGAAACATAGCAAAAAGATTAAGGAGGAAGATTGAAGATGAGAAAAGATTTGGGAAAGCAGCCTGCGGTATTTCCGATGCCTGTCCTGATGGTGGCGGCTTATGATGAGAAGGGGACGGTTCAGGTTATGAATGCGGCGTGGATTATTTTGATTTCTATTTATTACATAATGTGTATGAAAACTCCATCCAGGTTTATAAGGATGAGCGATGGGGAATCCTGGATTATTTTGCGGAGCAGAAAAGGCTTGGCAGGATCAGGCATTTAGGATTTTCCTGCCATGGAAGGATTGATACGTTAAGGGATTTTCTTGATTACTGTGGCGACCAGATGGAGTTCTGCCAGATCCAGCTCAACTATCTTGACTGGACGCTACAGGAGGCAAAGGAAAAATATGAGCTTTTGACAGGGAGCGGCATTGGCGTATGGGTAATGGAGCCTGTACGGGGAGGAAGGCTTGCCGCCCTTTTGGAAAAAGAAAAAGAGACGCTGCACGCATTACGTCCGGATGAAACAAGCGTCGCCTGGGCATTCCGCTTCCTGCAGGGACTGCCGAATGTGAAAATGATCTTAAGCGGAATGTCTGATCTGGAACAGGTGAAGGAAAATGTGGAAACATTTTCCGGGGAAAAACCGCTTTCGCAGGCAGAACAGGAACCGATTTTGGAGATTGCGGAGGGGATGAAGGATTCCATTCCCTGTATGGCCTGCCGCTATTGCTGCGACGGTTGCCCGAAGGGGCTTGATATTCCTATGCTGATCGCAACCTACAATGAGATCCGGTTTTCTCCGGCGGTCAATGTTGCAATGCGCCTGGAAGCCCTGCCGGAGGAAAAGAAACCCGCTGCCTGCATCGGCTGTGGAAAATGTGCGAAGATATGCCCGCAGAAGATAGATATTCCCGCCGCGATGAAGAATCTGGAGGAGGAAGTTGCGAAACTTCCAAGCTGGGCCGAAATCTACCTCCAGCGTGAAGAGGCTGCGAGAAAAGCAAACTATTATCTGTAAAAGCAGAAAAACCGGCGTGACCTCTGCCATGCCGGTTTTTCCGGAAATTCTATTTACTTCCTTATGGGCATCCGCCCAATACGGCTGCCCTCTTTAAAGATATTTAGCTTAAGTCTTCCCCGTTTGTCTCAATTACTTTCCGGTACCAATCAAAGGATTTCTTCTTTTTCCTTGAAAGATCCCCGCTTCCATCATCATATTTTTCTACATAGATAAAGCCGTAACGCTTAGCCATCTCTCCTGTGGAAGCACTCACCAGGTCGATACATCCCCAGGGAGTATACCCCATCAAATCCACACCGTCCAAAACCGCTTCATGCATCTGTTCAATATGCTGACGCAGATATTCAATCCGGTAATCGTCTTGAATGCTTCCGTCCTCTTCAAGTTTATCATAGGCTCCAAGGCCATTTTCTACTACCATCAAAGGAATCTGATACCGGTCATAAATTTCATTTAATGTATATCGCAGCCCTTTTGGATCAATCTGCCATCCCCAATCGCTGGTCTTCAAATAAGGATTGGCAACACCTCCAAAAATATTGCCCTCAACCTTTCTCCGGGCTTCGTCCGATGTTGCACAGCTTGACATATAATAGGAAAAGGTATAGAAATCTACACAGCCTTCCTTTAAAACTTCTTCATCCTCTTCCTCCATCATAATCCGAATCCCCTGCTCTTCAAAATAACGCTTCATATAATTCGGGTATTTTCCCCGCACCTGAACATCCGAACAGAACCAGTTCTGCCTGTGGTTGAACTCCTGACAACGCAGTATATCGTCCGGATTGCAGGTCAAAGGATAAGTCGTGCCAAAAGCCTGCATACAGCCTACTTGATAGGACGGATCTATTTCATGAGCAAGTTTCACTGCTTTTGCGCTGGCTATAAACTGATGATGAAGCGCCTGAAAGCGCAGCTTGGGATCATCCTTTTGATTTGAAAAATCAGATGTCCCCTCATTCAGTATTCCAAGCGAAAAGAGGTTCCCCATAGGTGAGATGCCTACATTTATTTCATTAAAGGTCAGCCAATAGGTCACTTTTCCCTTATATCGCCGGAAAATGGTTTCACAATATCTGAGAAACAGTGCAATCACCCGTCTGTCTGACCAGCCATTATATTTCTGTGTCAGGGCAAATGGAGGCTCATAATGAGAAATTGTAATCAATGGTTCAATCCCATATTTTCTGCACTCATCAATAATCTTATCATAAAATTCCAAACCTGCCTCATTGGGACACGTTTCCTCACCGGTAGGAAAAATCCTCGTCCAGGCAATGGAAAATCGGAACACTTTGAAGCCCATCTGCGCAAACATGGCAATGTCCTCTTTATAATGATGATAAAAATCAATTGCCTCATGACTGGGATAAAAAGTTCCCTCCTCCAATACCGGCGTGATCCTCTTAGACACGCTGTAAGAACCTCCCGTGCAGATATCTGACACAGAAACTCCTTTCCCATCTACATTCCAAGCGCCTTCACATTGATTGGCTGCCACCGCACCGCCCCACAGAAAATTCTTCCGAAACGCCATATCTGTCACCTCCGTTAAAACAATATTGTCATTAATGTATCTGTATGTTCCACACTTTTCTTATCTGTTTTCAAAATATCCATCATGTCATCTGAGTTTGTGATAATGATGGGCGTTTGTGCGGAAAATCCTGCTTTTTCAATTTCTTTCAAGTCCACCTCCATAATCAGCTGACCCTTTTTCACATGATCGCCCTGCTGAATGTGTGCCTGAAAGCCTTTGCCGTTCATATTCACTGTATTAATTCCCAGATGAATCAGAACCTCAACTCCACTGTCCCCGGTAACTCCAATGGCATGCAGGGTTGGAAACAGCGTAGTAACCGTTCCGTCCAAGGGAGCATACACTCTGCCCTCTGTGGGCACAATCACCATTCCATCTCCAAGAGCGCCCAAAGCAAACGCTTCATCCTCCGGGAGACGCACCTTAAAGCGTTCCTCGATCATATCCAGCACCATCTTTCCAATCGCAAACTGCTCGGGATAAAATCTTCTTGTTTCCCACAGCAATGCATTCTTTACCGTGATTCCATCTAAAAAGCGCACAATGGATGTATAAATATGATCCACCAGACTGATATAAATCATATCATTCAGTTTTTTTCCTGTCTTTAGCTTTGCATAAGAGATAATTTCCTCTGCAAGCTCAATATGCTCTATCGGTATATCAACCACTAATTGCTGAAACTTATTGGCTGCTTTTTGATTGGTTAAAATGAAAGTTTTGTCAATCAAATCCTCATCAAATTCATCACCCGCTCGTTTCTGAAAAGCCAGCCCACGACCCATTACGATTTTTTCAACATCATTTTCCCGAACTACTACCACATTATTATTCAGTACTTTTTCAATTACCATCGCCGCTTCCCCATAAAAAAAAACCTACACACCACTGCAGAAGAAACACTTCTGTTCCTGGAATGTAGGTTTAGCTTGCTTTTGCAATCACTATCCCATTGACTATTTGACAATAGCATAGTTTACTGTAAAAGTCAATATTGTTCACTTATTTTGCAGCAAAAAATCTATTACATTTATCTGCCTGATGCCATCCTCGCCCATTGGCAGTTCATCCATTGTAATGATGTCCACCACAGGGGCCCAGAGGCAGGTGCTTGGGTCTCTCTCTTCTAGT
>OFGR01002357.1_pt1 | contig 12771 bp, 14 predicted proteins | sample 1521811 | NCBI WGS metagenome assembly OFGR01 (sample SAMEA3504098, study PRJEB24116) | mouse gut metagenome | biome: mouse gut; feature: mouse-associated habitat; material: faeces | place: Denmark | collected 2011
GGCGCGGAAACGGGCGTGACCGCCGCGTCCGCAACGGCAGTGACGGCGGATGAGCTGATGGATTTATACTATTCGCTGAAATCCCCGTACCGCAAGAAATCCGTGTGGGTGCTGAATGATTCCACCATCAAGGCCATCCGCAAGCTGAAGGACAATAACGGGCAGTATTTATGGCAGCCTTCCCTGACAGCCGGGACGCCGGACATGATCTTAGGCCGCCCCATTAAGACTTCTGCCTATATGCCGGCCATTGCCGCGGGCGCAAAGACCATCGCTTTCGGTGATTTCTCCTATTACTGGATTGCCGACCGGCAGGGACGTTCCTTCAAGCGGCTGAATGAACTGTTCGCGGCGACCGGGCAGGTGGGCTTCCTCGCCTCGCAGCGTGTGGACGGGAAGATGATCCTTGCGGAAGCGGTGAAGGTGCTGGTGCAGAAGGCCGCATCCGCAGGCTAATGGAAGGGGGCGGCGGGCATGGTGGTGACGCTGGAAGAGATGAAGGACTACCTCCGTGTGGACTATGACGAAGATGATGCCCTGATTGAAAGCATGGTCGGGGCGTCGGAACGCCTCTGCATGGACGTGGCGCGGATGGATTCACTGGAAGAGTTTTCTGCCGTGGAGAACGCAAAAGTCTCCGTGCTGTATGCGGCGGCCTACCTCTACGAACACCGGGAGGAGGCCGACCACCGCGCCCTCACGCTCACCCTGCGGGCATTGCTCTTTGGGGCCAGGAAGGAGGCGTTCTGATGGATGTGGCGGCGATGAACGTGCGGATCATGTTCCAGAAAAATGAAACGGTGTCCGATGCCATCGGGAACCATGAAAATGTGTGGACGGATTATTATTCCTGCCATGCCACCGTCAGTGATTCCCTGGGGAAGTCCTCCGCGGAATCCGAGGCGGCTGGGCAGACCGTGGAACATCCGGACATCAGCTTCACGGTGCGCTTCTGCCAGAAGGCGAAAGCGGTGGACACCACGGGCTTCCGGATTTTATGGGACGGCGGCATTTATGACATTTTAAAGGTGGACTATCTGAACAATAAAAAACGGGCATTGAAATTCAAGTGTGAGAAAACGGGGCGGTGATGATGTCGGACAGGGTAAGGATCGACCAGCTTGCGGCCGCAGTGATGGAGGGGCTGACGGAGTATGCGGACCTTGCGGCGGATGGGCTGAAAAAGGCGGTGAAGAAAGCGGGGGATTCCGTGAAAAAGGATATCCAGGAGGGCGCGCCGAAGGACACGGGCGCCTATGCGAAGAGCTGGTCTGTGAAGAACGTGAAGGAAACCTCCAACTCCATCGAGCTGGTGGTGCATTCCAGGAACCGCTACCAGCTCTCGCACCTTTTGGAATTCGGCCACGCCAAGCGCGGCGGCGGGCGCGTCCCCGGAAAGGCGCACATCGCGCCTGCGGAGGAGCGGGCGGAACGGACGCTGGAGCAGGAGATTGAAAAGGCTCTGAGGGGGTGATGTATTTTGGAAAAACTTGTAAGCATGATTGCGGAGATGGGGCTGCCTTTCGCCTACGACCACTTTGCGGAAGGGGAGTCGCCGGAGCCGCCGTTCCTCTGCTATCTTATTCCGGGGAGCGACAATTTCGCGGCGGACGGGAAGGTGTACCATAAGGGCGCAAGCGTCCATGTGGAGATCTACACCGATAAGAAAGACCCGGAGCTGGAACAGCGGGTGGAAGACGTGCTTGACGCGCATGAGGTTTTTTATAACAAATCGGAAACGTGGATCGGCAGCGAGCGTCTTTATGAGGCGCTGTATATTTTTGGATGGGAGGCATGACGGATGCAGAATAAAAAGAACAAAGTGAAATACAACCTTAAGAACACGCACTATGCGATGCTCACGGTTTCGGAAGACGGGGCGGTGTCCTACGGCACGCCCATACCGATGCCCGGCTCGGTGTCCATCTCGCTGGACGCCAACGGCGAGCCGGAGAATTTCTACGCGGACGGCACGGCGTACTATGTCATCAACAACAACATGGGCTACGACGGCGACCTGGAGCTTGCCATGATCCCGGAGTCATTCCGCAAGGACGCCTTAAGGGAGGAACTGGACAGCAAAGGCGTATTGATCGAGAACGCCTCGGCGGAGCTTGCGGCGTTTGCCCTGCTCTTTGAGTTTGACGGCGACCAGAGGCATATCCGCCACGTCCTCTACAACTGCTCCGCGTCCCGCCCCGGCATTGAGGGCAAGACCAACGAGGAGAGCCGGGAGGTGCAGACCGAGACGCTGACCGTCAAGGCCACGCCGCTGGCGGACGGCATGGTGAAGGCGAAGACCGGGGACTCCACGGATGAGGCGGTCTATAAGGACTGGTACAAGGCAGTGTATATGCCCGCGGCGGCAGACGATGGCGGCGGGGAGCAGGGCAATGAGGAGGGCAACGCATGAGCATGACAAGGAAGATTGAGATTGACGGGAAGGAAGTGCCGTTCCGTGCATCGGCGGCTGTGCCGCGCATTTACCGCATCAAGTTCCACCGGGACATCTACAAAGATTTGAGTGCGCTGGAAAAGAGCATCGGGAAGGGCGACGAAGAAAACTCCAACCTGGATTTATTTTCACTGGAGCTGTTCGAGAACATCGCCTTCATCATGGCGAAGCACGCCGACCCTTCCATCCCGGACACGCCGGAGGAATGGCTGGACGGCTTCGGCACGTTCTCCATCTACCAGGTGCTGCCGCAGCTCATCGAACTGTGGGGTTTAAATGTAAAGACCGATGTGGAGACTAAAAAAAACTTCGCGCAACTGACCGCCCGATGACCACGCCGCTGTTCCTGCTGCGGTGTGTGCAGCTCGGCATTTCCATCCGGGATTTAGATTTGCTGACCATCGGCATGGTCAACGATATGTATGCGGAGAGCAGCAATGACAGCGCAGACTATTCCATCATCGCGGGGCAGGACGAGTTCGATTTATTTTAACCACAGATTTGGATTTATTCACTGATAACGCCTGGAAATCCGGGCTTTTTTTGTGCCGTTAGGGGGTGCTGGTGTGGCGGCAAACAGGATAAAAGGGATTACGGTAGAGATCGGCGGCGACACCACGAAGCTCCAGACGGCCTTAAAGGGCGTGAACACGGAGATACGGAACACACAGTCGCAGCTTAAGGATGTGGAAAAGCTGCTGAAGCTCGACCCCGGAAACACGGAGCTGATGGCGCAGAAGCACCGGCTCCTGGGGGATGCGGTCAGGGAAACGAAGGAAAAGCTGGAAACGCTGAAAACGGCGGCAGAGCAGGCGAATGACGCGCTGGCAAGGGGCGAGATTTCCCAGAGCCAGTATGACGCCCTCCAGCGGGAGATCATTGAAACAGAGAACAACCTGCGCGATCTGGAGCGGCAGGCAGGGCAGTCTGCCGTGGCATTGCAGAAGATCGCCGCCACGGGGGAGAAGCTGAAAACGGTCGGCTCTGCCATTGAGGGTGTCGGCCAGAAGCTGATGCCTGTCACTGCGGCGGTGGGCGGGCTTGGCGCGGTTGCCGTGAAGGTGGCTTCCGACTTCGACTCCGCCATGAGCCAGGTGGCGGCGGTTTCCGGGGCGACAGGCAAAGACCTGGAAGCCCTGCGTGACAAGGCCCGTGAGATGGGTTCCAAGACGAAGTTCTCCGCATCCGAGGCGGCGGAGGCAATGAACTACATGGCCATGGCCGGCTGGAAGACGAACGATATGCTTTCCGGCATCGAGGGCATCATGAACCTTGCCGTGGCCTCCGGGGAGGATCTTGCCACGACTTCCGACATTGTGACGGACGCGCTGACCGCCCTGGGGCTGTCGGCGGAGGATTCCGGGCATTTCGCGGATATCCTCGCGGCGGCAAGCTCGAACGCCAACACGAACGTCAGCATGATGGGCGAGACGTTCAAATACTGTGCGCCCGTGGCAGGCGCGCTTGGATTCACAGCGGAGGATACCGCAGAGGCCATCGGCCTGATGGCGAACGCGGGCATCAAGTCCTCCCAGGCAGGAACGGCCATGCGCTCCATGATGACGAACCTCACCGGGGAAGTGAAGTTTGTGGGTGACGCTTTCGGCGAGCTGACCATCCAGACCACGAACACGGACGGCAGCATGAGGAGCCTTGGGGACATCCTGGCAGACTGCCGCGCGGCATTCGCACAGATGTCCGAGTCGGAGAAGGCCGCCAATGCGGAGGCTCTGGTGGGTAAGAACGCCATGTCCGGATTCCTTGCGGTGATGAACGCCGCTCCGGGGGACATTGAGAAATTAAACAGCACCATCAACAACTGCGATGGCACGGCGGAGAAGATGGCGGCCACCATGCAGGATAACCTTGCAGGGCAGCTTACGATTTTAAAGAGCCAGCTTGAGGAGCTTGCCATCTCCATTGGGGAAATCCTGATGCCGTATATCCGCCAGATCGTAGGCTGGATTCAGGGGCTTGTGGACTGGCTGAACAGCCTGGACGAAGGCACGAAGAAGATTATTGTCACGGTGGCCCTTGTGGCGGCCGCCCTGGGGCCGGTGCTGATTGTTATCGGCAAGGTGGTCGGGGCAATCGGCACGATCATGACTGTGGTGCCGCAGATAGCCGGAGCAATTTCAAGCGTGATCGGGTTTGTGTCCGGGACGGTGATCCCGGCGATTTCTGCCGTGGTGGCGGCTATCGGCTGGGTGCCGCTTGCGATTGCGGCGGTGGTGGCGATCCTTGTGGTGCTGTACAACAAATGCGAATGGTTCCGTGATGCGGTCAATGCCATCTGGGCGAAGATCAAGGAATTTTTTGTTTCCGCATGGGAGGTTATCTGTTCTTTTTTTACGGAAACGATACCCAATGCCTGGAATTCCCTTGTATCGTTCTTCCAGGGCATCCCGGAGTGGTGGAGCGGGCTGTGGCAGTCCGTGGGAGACTTTTTCAGCAATATCTGGATGAACATGATGAACAATCCCGTGCTGACAGGCATCGTGGACATGATACGCTCCCTTTGGGAGAACCTCTCCACGACGCTGCAGGGCATCTGGAACGGGATAAAAACAGCGGCTTCCGGCGCATGGGAGCTGATCAAGAACGTGGTGCTTGGGCCGGTGCTCCTGCTGATCGACCTGGTGACGGGGAATTTCACCAAGCTGAAGGAGGACGCCGCCAACATCTGGAACAACATCAAAAATGCGGCGTCCAATATCTGGAACGGCATCAAACAGGTGGTCGGCTCGCTGGCGCAGGGGCTTGCGAGCCACGTCTCCATCCTGTTCAACGGGCTGAAAACCACGATTGCCAATATCTGGACGGCAATCAAAAATACGGCTTCGTCCGCCTGGAACGGGCTGAAAAACCTGGTGTCGTCCATCGCTTCCAACTTAAAGCAGGCGGCGGTGGACGCTTTCAAGGCCATGGTTTCCGGCATCGGCTCCGCGCTTTCCTCCCTGGGGAGCGTGGTGCAGTCCGGGTTCCAGTCCGCCATCAGCTTCATCACCTCGCTGCCGGGGAAGGCGCTGGAATGGGGGAAGGACTTCATCAACGGGATCGCGGACGGCATCCGCAGCGCCATCGGCAACGTGATAAACGCGGTGTCGGACGTGGCGGACAAGATACGCTCCTTCCTGCACTTCTCCGTGCCGGACGAGGGGCCTCTGACGGATTACGAGAGCTGGATGCCGGACTTCATGTCCGGGCTGGCAAAGGGCATCGAAAAGAGCCGGGGCATGGTGAAGAAGGCCATGTCCGGGGTGGCGTCCGACCTGATGCTCCAGCCGCAGGCTGCCGCCCTCCAGATGCAGGGCGGGCGGGATTCCTCCGGGGATTCTTCCGTAAGCGAGCTGCTCGGAGGGCTCCGGGAGATGCTTTCCGGCCTGCAGGGGATGGCGGGCGGCGGGACCATCTGCATCCCCGTGTATGTGGGCGGGACGCTGCTGGACGAAGTGGTGGTGGACGCGCAGGCAAGGCAGAACTTAAGGTCGGGAGGGAGGTAAGGCGGCATGGCGTATATACAGTATTTAACGGTTGACGGGACGCCGCTCCCCCTGCCGGACTCCTATGAGGTGCAGATGGCGGACGTGGAGGCGGATTCCGGGGGCGAGACGGAGGCCGGAACCGCGCAGCGGGATGTGGTGAGGATGGGCGTGGTCTCCATCCCCGCCGCTTTCTCTGTCTCCCCGAAGTGGCTTAAGGCGCTGACGGGATTTAAGCAGAAGGAGAAGCTCACCGTGGATTATTTTGACACGGAAACGCTGGAAATAAAGCGGACGGAAATGTATATCAGCGGCTATAAGGCGAGCCTCGTGAAAGACACGTCCTATAAAGGGCTGTGGAAGGTGTCGTTTACTTTGAAGGAACTGTAGAGGGGAGGTGGCATCCGTATGTACCCGGTGAGCAATGCGTTCCTGCAGGCGGTGCAGGAGAACACACGGAACTACCGCTGGACGGGGCAGATCACGACGAAAGGCGGCGCTGTATACCCGTTCGTTTACGAAGATATCGTGAAAGGGAGCGGGTACATCACGGCGCAGTGCTGCGGCAGCGCGGAGATCGAGCTGGGGACGGTGTACGCCGCCGAGATGGGCGTCACGCTCTTTTCGCAGATTGACCGCTATACGCTGGAAGGGGCGGAGGTGCGGCTTTCCTACCACCTGCGGCTTGCGGACGGCAGCTACGAGGAAGTGCCGATGGGAATCTTCGAGGTCAGCGAGGCGAACCGGACGGCGCACTGCCTGGAATTGAAAGCCTACGACTATATGCTCCGCTTCGAGAAAAGTTTCAACGGCTTTGAGACGGTGGGCAGCGCCTACGCTTTTTTGGATTTATGCTGTAAGGCGTGCAACGTCGTATTGGCGCACACACAGGCTGAGATCGAAGCCATGCCAAACGGCATGGAGCTGCTCTCCATCTACCCGGAGAATGACATCGAAACATACCGTGACGTGCTGTACTTTGTCGGGCAGGTGCTTGGCGGCTTTTTCTGCATCAGCCGGGAAGGAAAGCTGGAACTGCGGAAGTACGGGGCGGAACCGGTGGTGGAGGTAAAGAGCAGGCACCGTTTTACCAGCAGTTTTTCCGACTTCATCACCCGGTACACTGCGGTCAGTTCCACGAACCTGCGCACACAGACGGCGGAGTATTACGCCCTGGAGCCGGACGACGGGCTGACCATGAACCTGGCGGTGAACCCGCTCCTGCAGTTTGGCCTGGAGGAAACCAGAGAGCAGCTCTGCCGGAACATTTTAAATGACCTGGCTGTGGTCAGCTATGTGCCTTTCGATTCCAGCACCATCGGCAACCCGGCACTGGATCTGGGGGACGTGCTGACCTTCACGGGCGGGCAGGCGGACGGGAGCCAGGTCGCGTGCATCACTTCCTTTAACTGTAAGATTGGGGGAAAGCACACTTTAAAGTGCGTGGGGAAGAACCCAAGGCTGGCGCAGGCGAAATCGAAGAACGACAAGAACATCTCCGGCCTCCTAAACCAGATCGAGGCGGGGAAGATCGGGATACACACCTTTACCAACGCCTCCGCCTATACGGTGGCGGAGACTAATGTGCGGATCATCAGCATTGAGTTCGCGGCGAAGGAGGAGACCCATGTGCAGTTTTTCGGGCAGGTGCTGGTGGATGTGTCCGCAGAGCAGATCAGCCGTTCTGCCACGGCGAGCGGGAGCATCGTGGTCCCATTCCCGGCATCGGGAGGCGGCACAGGGGAAGATACCGGAGGCGGCACGGATACAGATTCCAACGGCAGTGAACCAGGAGCAGATACAGATACGGAAAGCGTCACGGTGGACGTGGAGCTTCCGGTCACATGGACGGAGGACGGGAAAGCGGTGGCATATGTCACTTATGAATTCAACGATTCCGAGATCCTCATCCATTACCCCGTGGAGACCTGGGGGAGTGGGAAGCACATCCTCTCCCTGTACTATCCGATTGACGGGCTTGTGCCGAACATCACGAACACCTTTAACGTCCACCTGCGGATGGAAGGCGGCACGGCAGTGATCGGCACGGGCGGCTGTATCGCTTCTATCAGCGGCCAGGGCATGGCTGCGGGTGCGGCGTGGGACGGCACCATCACGGTGGAGGAATATGTGCAGCCGTTCGCGCTTAAAGGTGGCCTGCAGGCGAAGGCGTTCTCCGGGGAGATGGGATTTGAGACAATGGAGCTGGTAAAGAAATATTATTCGGACAGCATCGGGAAGGCGGGCATCGGCGCGTTCGGGAGGCCCGTGGAGCTGCCGCAGGAAGGAGAAGGGACAGGATGAAGCTGAAAGGGACGATGGTACTGGAACTTACGGATGAAGCCACGGGGGCAGTGGAAACAGTCACGGAGGAGAACATGGTGACGGAGGCGGTGAACGACATCCTGGGCATGAACCCCATGGGCGTGTTCTATTCCGAGAAGGACCTGGCGGATGTCTTTAGCTGGAACGGGGCGATGCTCCCCATCTGCCCGAACATGGTCGGCGGCATCCTGCTCTTCCCCAAAACGCTGGAAGAGGATGCCGCCCATATCTACGAGATGTCGGATAACCTCCCGGTGGCCTATGCCTCCAATAACGTGAACACCACGGCGAACACGGCCAGGGGCAGCATGAACCAGACGGAGAGCAAGGCTCTGGAGAACGGCTACAAATTCGTGTGGGAGTTCACGCCCAGCCAGGGCAACGGCACCATCGCGGCGGTGGCGCTGACCAGCGCCCAGGGCGGGCAGAACGCCTACGGGAGCCTTGTGGGGGACGCCAGCACGTTCCTCAAAATAAAAAAACTGGATATCGGCGACCTTGGGAAAGCGAAACAGGCGGTATTGTTCGAGGCGGCGGAGGTGGATTTTGAAAAGGACCTGCTGTACTCCATCACCTTTGCGGACTCCAGCGTGCGGATACGGAAAGTCCGCATCCCCATCTTCACCATCGGGCTGAATGAAAAGCTGGACGATTCCACCTGCACCGTGCTGGAAGACCATGCCGTGCCGACGGAGACCTTCCTGTTCCTGGGCAGCTACACGAAGTACGGGGAATTCATGGACGGGAAGGACGGGTACTGGTACGGCTTCTCCAACCAGGGGAATTCCTCCGGGAACGCAAAGATGCTGTGGGTGAGGATATCCAAATCGGACTATTCCATGACGGAGGGGGAGTGGCCGCTGTCCAACGCAAAGCTGATGGCGGTGGGGGAGCGGGACATGGACGACAGCTACCCCAAGAGGGAGTGCCGCTGCTGTATGCGGGACGGATACCTGTATGTCCCCGCTTACGACAAAAAGGGCATCTATAAAATAAACGTGGCGAATTCCGCAGACGTGACCCTGATCGCCTTCGGCTTCACTTCCAAAATGAAGCCGCTGTGCGAGTCCGCGACCTGCGAGCTGTACCTTACGCTGATCGGCGACCTCATCATCGGCGGGGACTTCCAGGTCACGGCAGACGACACGGTCATCCACACCCAGGGGAGCGCAAGGCTTGGCAGCGCGGCGACGCCGCTGTTCCAGCATAAGCAGTTCCTGGTGGGGTGGGGAGGCAGCTACGGGAACGAGTACCGCCATATGTACCTGCTGACGCCGTACCTTGCCACCATCAACAACCTTTCCTCTGCGGTGGTGAAGGACGCCAACAAGACCATGAAGATCACCTACACGCTGACACAGGAGGCATGACGGACAGCTTTACGGCAGGGGATGGTGTCTCCCCTGCCGTGATAAAAGGGTGGTGTGTGCCGGGAGTCCCGGCGTGCGGCGTTTCTTCAGCTCCGGGATTCCGGTTCGGATGGGGCGTATGCGGGCGCAGGTTCCGCAACCCTAGACAGCGTAGCGGCCTCGGCGTCAATCCGGAGCCTCATCTCCTTAAGCTCCGCGATCCTTTTTTCAAGCTCTGCCTGTGCCTCCCGTTGCTCCTTTGCCGCCAGTTCCTCGGCGGTGAGGGTGCGGATGTGGATGGAGCCCTCCTCGTATTCGACGATGAGCGGCGCCCCGATGGTGAAGCCGAGCTGCTCCAGCCACCATCCTTCCATCTGTATCTTCGGGACCGCGGTGCATGGGCCGGTGCCGGAGTGCAGGACTCCGCCGCTCTGGTGGTGGCGGTAGGTGTAAACGACTTTGATGTTCTTTGTCTTCATAAGGTGTCCTCCTTGGGTTTTTATTTCCCCTGCCACCTCCCGTTTTTGGGGCAGGCGGGGCTTCGGGGTAGTGTTATTAATCACTCTGAAGCCGTGAAATAGCAAGGGAAACGGGAGGGATAAATGTGACAAAAATTCCCACAGATACTTGTGTAAACGACACAATCAAATATTCTTTTGGATACGGGGCTGTCCGCCATTGGCGGGCGGCCTTTTATCATACAAAAATTTTAGAAACGGAGGGTTTCAACATGAAGGAATTCTGGAACACGATCCAACTTATTTTCACTGCCACCGGGGGATGGCTCGGCTGGTTCCTTGGCGGATGTGACGGCCTGCTGTATGCTCTCGTTGCATTTGTCGTGGTGGACTATGCCACGGGGGTGATGTGCGCCGTGGCTGACAAAAAGCTGTCCAGCGAGGTGGGCTTCCGGGGCATTGCGAAAAAGGTACTGATCTTCCTGCTGGTGGGGATTGCCAACATTCTCGATGTGCAGGTCATTGGGAGCGGCTCCGTCCTGCGGACGGCTATCATCTTTTTCTACATCTCCAACGAGGGCGTGAGCCTCTTGGAGAATGCCGGCCGCCTGGGGCTGCCCATCCCGGAAAAGCTGAAGGACATCCTGGCGCAGCTCCATGACAGGGCAGAAAGCGGGAAGGGGGACGAGTAATTATGAAACTGGCAGAAAGCATCCTGACAAGGAACCCCTGCTATGCGGCAGGGAGGAAGATCACGGTCAAGGGGCTGATGCTCCATTCCGTGGGCTGCCCACAGCCAAAGGCATCCGTTTTCATCAATAGCTGGAACAGCCCGGCGCATGACAGTTCCTGCGTCCATGGATTTATTGACGGGAACGATGGCACGGTGTATCAGACATTGCCGTGGAACCACAGGGGATGGCACTGCGGAAGCGGGAATAAAGGGAGCGGGAACAATACCCATATCGGGGTGGAGATGTGCGAGCCTGCGTGTATCAAATACACGGCAGGCTCAAATTTTACCTGCTCCGACATGGCGGCGGCAAAAGCGGTGGCAAAACGCACTTATGAGGCGGCGGTGGAGCTGTTCGCAAATCTCTGTAAGAAATACGGCCTGGACCCGCTGGCGGACGGCGTGGTGATTTCCCACAAGGAGGGGTGCAGCCGGGGGATTGCCAGCAACCACGGCGACCCGGAGCATCTGTGGACGCAGCTTGGCATAGCCAAGCGGCTGACGGAAGAAGGGGTGCGGACACCTGCGGGGAAAGAGAAATGGCATTCCTGCACGGTCAAGAGCATCCTCGTCAACGAAAAATATAAGGGGGACGCGCTCCTGCAGAAAAGCTACACCGTGGATTTCCTCACGAAAAAGACGAAGATAAACGAGGGCGAGGTCCCGCAGTATTATGTGGAGAACAGCCACGAAGCCATCATCAGCCCCGCAGTCTTTGACGAGGTGCAGCACCAGATGGCGGTGCGGCATCCGGGGAAGAACCGCTTAAGCTGCACAGGCGCATTCTCCAGCAGGATAAAATGCGGCGACTGCGGAAGCTGGTACGGCTCCAAGGTCTGGCACTCCAATGATAAATACCGCAAGGTAGTCTGGCAGTGCAACCATAAGTTTGACGGCGGGGAGAAATGCACCACGCCGCACCTTGACGAGGCAGCCGTCAAGGCGCTGTTCCTGAAAGCGGCCAATGCAGCCTTTGATGAAAGGGACGGCATCCGGGAAGATTATGAGGCGGTCAAAGAGCGGCTTTATGACACATCGGGACTGGAGGCGGAGCGGATTCAGCTCCAGGAGGAGATGAACATCGTGGCGGAGATGATACAGCAGTGTGTGAACGAGAATGCCCGTATTGCCCTTGACCAGACGGAGTACCAGAAAAAATATGACGGGCTGGCAGACAGAATACTCCTTATTTAAATTTTCACCTATCCTGCGTATTCCAGTGATAATCTGCAATGATGCTTTCCATTGTGATGGCTTGTAAACTGCGGCATAAATCATTCTGGATCTTCTGATAAGAGCAGTCTAATACTTTATGGATATTTTTCCCAACAGGGCAGAAAGGGGAAGGCATCGCATGGACGCCAATCAGCTTTTTCATAAAATCCGGCTCAAAGGACAGGTCATCGTCAACCACAACAAATTCATGGGCTACACCAAAAATGAAAAAGGCGAGCTGGTCATCGTGCTGGAAGAGGCGGAGATCGTGCAGACGGTGTTCCGGCTTTGCCTCGAAGGGTACAGCGCCGCCAAGATCAGCGAGCATCTGCAGGAGAAAGGCATCCGCACCACAACAGGAAAAGAAAAATGGCATGCCACCGTAGTGATGAAAATGCTGCGCAATGAAAAATACATGGGCGATGCCCTGTTGCAGAAAACCTATACCGTAGACTTTATGACAAAAAAGAAAGTCATCAACAACGGCATTGTCCCCCAATACTATGTGGAGGACGACCATGAGGCCATTATACCGAAAGAACTGTTTTTCCGGGTACAGGAAGAGATCATGCGGCGCTCGTCCATGTGCAAATCAGCCGTCACAAGGAAGAAGAACCAGAAGAGTAAATATTCATCGGGATATGCCCTTACAGGCATCTTGCTCTGCGGAAAGTGCGGACAGGAATACCGCCGGGTGACTTGGGCAAGGAACGGCAGAAAGAAGATCGTCTGGAGATGCTCGAACCGCCTGACA
>OFGR01002360.1_pt1 | contig 12759 bp, 12 predicted proteins | sample 1521811 | NCBI WGS metagenome assembly OFGR01 (sample SAMEA3504098, study PRJEB24116) | mouse gut metagenome | biome: mouse gut; feature: mouse-associated habitat; material: faeces | place: Denmark | collected 2011
CGCCGTGGTAGAGATGATTATGCAGGCGCTGCCTGAGATTGCCAAGGGCGTGGCAGAACCTCTGTCTAAGGTGGATAAAATCACCATGTACGGCGAGGGTAACAGCACCAAGTTGATTGGCGACATCATCAACGGCACCACGCAAATCACCGAGGGTATCGGCGCCAGCATGGGCATCGACATCCCCGCCCTTGTTGCCGGATTCCTTGGCGGAAAGTTGGGTGGCGATAAGGAGACCGTCATCGTCACTCCGCCCGCCACACAAGGAACTGCCACTCCTGTAAAGGAACCTACGCCTCCCGCCACTGAGGGTTTGCAGATGGAGAAACCCGAGACCGTTGAGGAGAAAACTCCCGACTCTCCGCCCTCGCCCGAGCCTCCCAAACACAGCAAGAAGAGCCGCTAATACACAATATCCACAACGAGCACTCCGCCCAATCGGACGGGGTGCTTGTTTTTACTCAATCTGGGAAACACCCAAAATTTACATAGGATTTGCCTTGAATTTGCCTATGTTTCCACAAGGTTCTTCCATACTGATATTAGCCAAATGAAAGGGGTTTTTCCTTTGAGTAAAACATTTCTTCTTGACACAGGCATCCTGCTTTCCAGTCCGCAGGCCATCCTCAATTTCGATGAACATGATGTCTGCGTCACCTACGGAACTATTTGTGAGTTGGACGATGCCCGAAAGATTCCCGGCGAAACTGGGGCAAACGCCCGCGAAGCCCTACGCCAAATTTCTGACCACACCAGCAAAAAGCTACCCGGCGGCGGGAAGTTAACGGTTTTGGGCCGGAACCAGTATCTCCAGTTTGATGGAGAACGAGAAATCGTAAAGGCGTACAACTTCCTGAAAAGCTCTGTCAAGGGTTCTATTCGTATGGTTTCCAATACCGCCACGACAAAAATCCTTGGCTCACTTCACGGAATCAATGTAGAGTCGTATCTGACTGAACAAGTCGTCGCTCCTATGGAGCAATATCGGGGACGTGCTGATATCTATGCGACCGCAGATTTTATTGATGAACTGCGGACGAAGAAAGCACTCTCCGTACAAAAAGGTCAGTTTGGCGAAGATACGGCATTGGTGGAAAACGAGTTTTTGGTTATCCATAATGTCAGCAATCCAAGCAGCACTATTCTGGCCATGTACCGTGGTGGCGACATCCACCTCCTCCCTGCTTATGAAAATGTCTATGGCATTTCTCCCCGTAAGGTGGGCCAGCGATTCGCCCTTGCGGCGCTCATGGCCCCTGTTGAGAAAATCCCTCTGGTGATTCTAAAAGGCCCAGCCGGAACAGCTAAAACATTTCTTTCTATGGCCGCCGGTCTCCAGCAGACCTTAAATGACCATATCTATGACCGCATCCTTGTCTCTCGGCCCAACGTCAAGTTCGATTCCGATATCGGCTATCTAAAGGGCACCGAAGAGGAGAAAATTGGGCCACTAATTCGCCCGGTCATGGATAATCTGGAACTCCTTTGCCGTACCAGCGAACCCTCCCGCAAGGGGAACAACCCGATGAACAACTACGTACAGGATTTATTCAATAATGGCGTTATCATCGCTCAAGCGATGGCATACATGCGCGGCCGGTCTGTGGCAAATACGTACATCGTAATTGACGAGGCGCAAAATATGAGTCCTCTGCAAGCATTTGGCATTATCAGCCGGGTCGGCGTTGGCTCCAAAGTCATCCTTGCCGGTGACCCAGAACAAATCGACAACCCCGAGCTTGACCGCCGGAATAACGGCTTGGTCTACGCTTCCGAAAAAATGCGCGGCTCTTCTTGCTGCGCCCAAATCACATTTAACCCAGAGGAGTGTGTCCGCAGCGCGCTGGCGCTTGAGGCCATCCAACGCATGAATACAAAAATCCAGTTGTGAGCGGAGGTGAGGTTCCTATGACGCTCGTTAAAATCGGAAATAACGCTTATGTAAATAAAGCTGAAATTGTCCTCTTCTGTTCTTTAGACCACATTTCCGAAAACACACAGCGAGCCGCTACTGATTTGACGCAAGGCGGCAAATCTCGAAGTGCGCTCCTTCTCAATAACGGAACATGGCTACTGTCTGATATTTCTATCAATACACTTCGCACCCGCATCGCGGGAGAATGATTGGGAGGCTTTCTTATGTATGAACACAACGAGAAAAGTTCAGCAGATAACGTTTTCATTGCCACCCAGTGGCTGCCAGCAGCACGCTATCTTGCCATCCTTTTGGTTTTGATAAGTGCAATTATTTTTGGTATCCGCATTTTTACCAAAGATACAACTCAAATAATTGCCGTAGAAGAACTTACCCAAGCCCCTGACGCTATTACAGAACAGGTGGAGGCCGATAAGCTTTCTCCCGGCATGCACATCTACGACTCTCTCAATAACTACTATGTCCTTTTGACCTTTGGCGAAACCTGCGGCTATGTAATGAATGTGACGCCAAACGCAACCGAAGACTCTGTACACTTCGCGGTTAGCGCTGAGGAAGTCGCCTCGACCGTAATCGAACCTGTATGGCGCTTATACAAGGTCGGCACCGCGGCAATTTCTGCTGATGAAGGCACTCTAAAGAATCTGGGGTATGGTGTCGGGAGTCGAGGCTTAAACATTGGCTATGTTCAAAAGACTCACAACAGCGGAGAATATTTCATCACTCCCCTACTGGACACAGCTCCAAATGACCGTCTTTTCCGCGCCGAAGGTAGCGCAGAACTTTCCAGTGGCCTTTTCTACTACGAATACACCATCCGCAGCGGTGGGGCCTTTGTGACTGCCTGTGAGCCTTTGGAGGATTACCCTGTTAGCGCACAAGTCGGTGACATCAAAGCAACCGAGCAGAATGCTACCCTGATGGTCGGCGATGAAAAAGTATCGTTCCTTATTGACACTGCAAGCCTTACCGAGGAAGACATCGCATATATGCAGTCCGCCAAAGAACAAGGCAGCAGTATCAATGTGCTTATTGCAAACAAGGGCGAAAAGGCGTCAGCTGTCGGCATCATCTATCCCGGCATGTCCGCAGGTGATGTAAATATCGAGGCCAGTAAAACAGACAGCGTAAATGAATACACGATTGAAGATGCAGATTCCCAATTAACACCCCCAGCTCAAGAACAGCAGAACACTCCAGACGTCTCCACCCTTCTCGATGACACGCTGCAAACAGATACGGAGGTGACGGGCAATGAATGAAAAAAGCGCCAACGGCGACTCTACCAACATGGAGACCATGAATCAGGGACGCCAGACACCTAATAATGGCCGCAAGCAACGTCACATCCATTTGGCAAAGGAGACGAAGAAGCATGAATAAGAAAAAGGTCGGCAAAGTCATCGCCGTATGCGCTGTTGCAGTCCTCGTAACAGCCATTGTTATTGCACTGAATTTCTTTATCCCAAAGCACATTTTCCAAGAAAAGATTGATAAGGTCACACAAATGGGTGACATTCAGTATTCGTTGGAGGTCACAAAGACTGTCGGTGGTGACAAAAACGGCGTAGAACTTGCTGGATTCTATCTCCCGACGGCAAAGCAATTCAGTGCTAATGTAGCTGAAATTGCAGATGGCACAAAAAAGGACACCAGCAGCATTGTGATTGATAATGATGTCTGCTATATCGATACACGCTCCCTATTCGCCAATACCGGAAAGTATTGGCTGGGAGATTTAGACTCTGCCGAAACATACGACAAAATGTATGGCGAAATCTTCCGCACTAGCATTTCACGGTTTTGGCTTGGTGAATATTCTCTTCCCTATTGGGACACAGAAGAACGCTGGGTCCAAGAACTAAAATCTATTTCTGACATACTGAATATGGAAACTCAGACTTCGGTTCAGAAAAACGGCAAATTCCGGCTCATACAAGGTGGAGCTTCCATGATATTGAACCCCAACAAATTTGAAGCTGTGGCTACTGACATAGGCAAAATCGCTGCTATCAATAGTAGTTACATCTACGACACTCTTACGCGGGCCGCTAAAGCTTATGGTGTTTCTGTTGGTCATAAGTCCGGGATGTTTTCTGAGTCGTTGACAAAATGGGCAACCCAAACAAGTGAGTCAAGAGAAAATAATCAAGAAATCGGGAAAGAAGAACTGTACTCAGTTCTGACAAAATGGGTCGAGGATGTCCAGACCCGAATCAAAACCAAGGATATGAAACTCACTGTTTCCGCCTACGAAGCTGATGATGCTCTTATTTTTCAAGCCATCGCAATAGGCAGCGACGAGACTTTCGAGGTAAAATTGACGCTTACTCCGAGCTACAAGACCTATCTCGATAATGTCCCGACTGAATATGAAGAATTCGGTGTCCAAATTGCTCTCCTTGAGGACTATTTTGAGACCGCTTTCGATTTAGACATTCCCACTATAAACGAAAAGGAGGACAGCATCGTCCCCGAGGGGATTGATGGTACAGAATGAAGAATATCAACGCGAAGAAAAACTCCGGCGGGTTCCCGATTTGGATGGCGGTGGCCATGATTGCTATGGTAGCAATCGTTATCGCCACCCTATCTTCCAAGGGCCTCATAAAATTGCCCAACCAACAGCCGGTCTTAGGCGACGGTACTACGGTAACTGTCGCCTACACAAAAGGCGCTGTATCGTCCGGCATTGATGCTAAGGACGCAGTGGAGTTTAAGGAACTGGCTGTTGCGGATAACCTTATCCTTCCCGATGATGTCATCACCGACGCCACTGACTTAGAGGGCATGGTCATCAAGGTTGACCTCTACGCCAACACCCCGCTGACGCGGAGCCTTATTTGCCCCGTAGACACAGACGACAAGTTCAACGCTACTACAAGAGCAATTGACGTATCTTACGTTGACCTTCAGCACGCCCTCATGCCCGGCGACTTCGTTGACGTCCGTTTGAAGGTGTCCAACACCGCTTCCAACTTCTCTCTTTCCGACGAAATCGTCTTGGCGAAGAAGGAGGTTGTGGCTATCAACGGCACTACCGTAACGCTTCAGTTGAACGAGGACGAGCAAATTCTCCTAACGGCCGCCGCAGTCGATATGAGTATCGTCAACGCAGACAAGCGCAGTGAGGATAAGCCCTCCGCTGCCCTCTATACGACGACCTATGTAAGCAAGGCGCAGCCATTACATACTCCAATGACGAGGTCGTTACCCTGCTGCGCAACAATCCCAACCTCATCAACAATCCTTCGGCTATCTATGAGAAGCTGACCGGGATGCAGTAAGGAGGGGTAATATGGAAGGCAACAGCCCCAAGATGGGACGATTCATTGTCGTCCACGGGAGCCGCCCATGTGTTGGAACCAGCACGGTAGCCGCATTGACGGCCTCTACGCTTGCCTCCAAAGGACATCAGGTACTCCTCATTACAACTGACCCGGACGCCCCATTTGATTCCGTTTCAACCCTCTCACATGAGGCTTCAGAATGCTACCTGAACGAATTGGTCGCATTGTCTATGAGCGGCGCCATTTCCAACAAGGTCTTTTCCAGCTATGTCAGTCGACTCACTGACAACTTCGCATATCTGCGCCCTTCCTCCCCATTGGAGGGAATGGCATATAAACCCGGAGACGCCCTATTAAACATCATCAATGTTGCGTGTGAAAACTTCAACTTTGTTGTTGTTGATGTGGACTATCTCAAATCATCATACGCTACCCAACTCACCAAAGCGGCTGATTTGGTTATCCACATTCTGGGACAGGATGCAAAATCTATCCGCCTTGCCAAAACCGCCTATCACGATAAGGCACTTGGCGAAGATGGCTACATCCTCCCTGTTGTGTGCAATTTCAGAGACGACCTTCCGACCGGGCTCAAACAGATTGAGAAAGAGCTTGCTATTGGAGCTATTTCGTGCATCCATGCCGATAACGAGATTTTTGAGGCAGGGCGAACGCGGAATATGTATGACCTCGCAGCAAAACCGCAGAAAAAGCGAGGCTTGTTTGGCGGAAAGCGTCACGCCGACCAAAACATGGCGCTAATCGAAATTTCCGACCTCTGCAATCTAATTCAGGATGCGCTGGGAACGGAGAAAGGAGTTTAACATATGGCAGCAATCGTCAAGGAAAAGCTCTACACCGTCGATTCTCTCGTCCAGTACATCCAAGACCGGCTGCGCTCTTATGTGCAACGTCAGACCACAATACCTTCGGAGGCTGGATTCAAGCTACAGCAAACGGTTCAGAAGTACATTGAGAACTGTGCCTGTGGCGACGAAGCAGATAAGCTCTATGTGAAACAGATGATGCGGCAGATGCTGACTGAAAAGAATGGCGCAAACGCTGAGGATTTTCCTGCCAGCTATTGTGTCAACGAGGAAAACATCGATGAATTTATCGATTGGGAGCATCCCGAAAGCATCTCGGCGTATGTCTTGTTCCTTGCAGTTTTGTATCACTACAAAAAAGAGTTTGGCTCCGACGCCTTTGGCCACATCGTTGACAAGTACGGGTTCAACAACCTGCGCCAGCGCGGCGATGAAGGACTAGGCTTCTTTATCGACGATACCGACATCCGTAAGGTATGGGACGAAGAAAAGTTACAACTTACCTACAATGACAAACTGGAGGTTCTGCTTCAGCTTGTATATGAAGAGACGAAGGGCAACTCCTGTATCGACGAACTTCTGTATCAGAATGTCGGCGATATCAGTGCCGGAATTTCTGGCGTTCCCGATAATGTCAATATGGCAACCTTCGGAGACTCATACCCAGCTTATCGTGGCTGTTGGGTTCGATTCCGGGATGCTTCCATCCACCTTCTTTTTCTCTCCTTCGGAAGTAGCGAACGTCTGAAGGAGGTCGTAAAGCAAATCGTATCCTACCAAATGAAGGGCCAATTTTCTGAGAAAGAGGGCTTTAAGCTGGGATACGGCAAAGACGGCTCCCGCCGCACAGCCGCTATCGAACCATTCGGTGAATCTCCCGCTTTGTGGGTACGGAAATTCACAGAAAAGGGTTCTTCCAACGAAGACCTATGCGGAGATATCCCCGGCGCTGACTTGGTTCAGAATATTGAACGCGTCCTAATTCGAGGCGGTGCCACCGTCCCCATCTGCGGCGCACAGGGGTCTGGTAAGACGACAAAACTGGAAGCTGTTGCGCAGTACATCCAAAACTTCTACGCCATCCGCGTACTGGAAACAGAGTTCGAAGCCCGGCTGCGCTGGAAGTATCCGCTGAAGAACATCTACACGATGGAAGCTAACGAGTCCACTCCCGTCTCCCCTTCTCAGGCCTATAACTTCTCTCTCCGCTCTGCGGGCGATGTCTATATCATCGGCGAGGCCCGCTCTGACGAAATGATTATCAATGTGACCCGGACGGCCAACCGCGGTGGCCGGAGCGTGTTGTTTACCTTCCACCCCAAGAGCCCGGAAATGACCATCCCAGAAATCGCCAACGCCATGATTCGGGAGAAGATGTATACGAGCCTCAAGGACGCCATCTATACGGCTCTAAATACTATCAAGGTGTGCATCTTTGTTACCGTGGACTTGGAAACTCACCAGCACTTTTATGAAATCTACGAGTTTGTTCCCCATCCCAATGTTATCCCAAGCGAGTTCATGCGGGCTATGCAGAAGGATGAACGCGATTCTCAATTCATGCGGGCTATGCACGCATACATGCAGACAATGGCTAACGCCGATACCTACTACCGCACCGTTCCTATTATCGTTTATGACCGCAAGGAAAAGAAGTATGTGATGCAGAATACTGTAACTGACCGGCTGTACCGGGAGCTGAGGGATAAGACTCCTATTGAACAGGAGCGGGCTGAGTTGGAACGGGTATTCCGCCCCGGAGACTTCATTAAGGGGCTGGCTAAGGATGAAGGTGTCGAACTCACGCAGAAATACATCGATGAGATGGTCAAAAAGCATGGACTCCAGCCGCAGTTTGTCGGTGAACTGATTCCTTCCACGGCTATGCCGGGTGACCCCGACTATGTTGCTCCTCGTGCGGAAACCTCCGCATATGACCCGCTGGGGCCGAGCGGCAGCTCCTCCGGCGCTCAGTGGGGGTGGTAATATGGCTTCAATTTTAGCCACCCTCCAAAACTGCTGGGACGCCATTCTCCGCTTCGTCCAGAAAAATTCCATCAATTTGCTGATTTTCTGTGGGTTGATTTGTCTCCTTTGCGTCTACTATATCGTCAAAGACGCCCGCTCGAAAATGGAAGCAAAAGGGACTGTTGCCACTCAGGTCCACCGCTCCAAGCAGTTTTTGAAGCGAGTGTACACAAACGTTATCAGCGCGGCAAAGAAAATCCCCGTATTCGGAGACATCGTTGATAACCTTTGTTATAGCTATCAGTGTCAGGAAGCACTCACTGATGAGGAAGCCGCTATCCGCACTGGAGCCACTCTGTGGTGGATGATGTGTACCTTCATCTCCATGTTCGTCATTGGTCTCGTTTGGTTCAACGACATCCTTATCAGCTGCATTACTGCGTTTATTCTGGCACACGTTGTGATGACGTACCTGAAAAACGATACCCGCAGATATCTGACCGGGTTGAACGATGCCCTTGAGGATTTCCTGTTGGCCTATTACAAGTCCAGCAACAACATCGACGAAGCTTTCTATGTTGTTGGTAAAACCCGCTACAAAAACCCGGTCGCAAAGCATTTTGCCGTGATGCACGCCTATGTGCGTAAAGCATATGTAGCCGACGACCCAGAGCTGGTTCAAAACGAATACAACAGCATTGCTCCCTCAAAATTTCTACAAAGCCTATTTACCGTCATTTACATGACCTACAAATACGGCGACCAGTTCGAGGATGGCAAGAGTGCTCTGAACAAGAACATAATTGAGATTCAAGAACAAATCAATGATGCCTTGTATCAGCAAAACAAGCTGTTAGATGAAACTATGGGAGAACGCTGGTTCATCATCGCTCCCATATACGCTCTCCCTCTGCTGCGAGGCTATATGTCAAAGTATTTTGCCTATGAGGGGTTTGAGTATATCGAATCATTCCTGACTTCCTCCACCGGCTACATCGTATCCACGGTATGTGCCATCATCACCCTCGCGTGTTATCTCCTGTACTCGCAAATGGTTGACCGCGGAATCTTGGCACAAAAGACAAGAACCAGTTGGGAGAAAAAAGCACTCCGAAACCCGCACATACGGAAATTCGTTCTCAAGACCCTTCCGCTCGAATCTCCAAAACGCCCGGCACAACAGGCAGCCTTGACCAGAGCAGGCTCTTCTGACTCTGTAAACGCCTTGCAGATTCGCAGACTCTTCTTCGCTGTATTTCTGGCCATTGTCAGCGTTATCTCCGTCGGTGCAAATGTGGTAACCAACACCGTTGCCATCGACAACGACATCTACACCGGCCTTGCCCGCGACCACTACACGCAAATCATCATGACTCAGAACGATATGTACGACTATGTCGATGAAATGCTGGAGGCCGACAAAGCAGCGATTCGGTATTTGCAACATTTGGACGGCTACTGGGATATGGATGAAAATGCCCAGAAGCAGACTATTCGCAATTACCTCAAGAGCAGTGGGCTGATTGACAACTACCGGAAATATGAACGGTTCGGCGTTGACCGCATCTATGCTAAGATGCAGCATCTTGAGCAGGTTTCCGGGATGAACAATGTACTGTTCATCATCCTTCTGTCCCTGTTCGGCTACTTCGCCCCGTGGTGGATTATCAAGCTAAAAGCCGCCATGAACAAAGACCTTATCATCTTGGACGAGGTAAATGACCTTCAGAAATCCACTGTCATGCTGATGAATTACAACACCACCTCGCCTGACAGCTTACTGGCTTGGTATAGCTGCTCATCCACGATTCTCGCTCCACAATTCCGCGAATGCCGTGTCACAAGGGATTTTGATGCACTGGCGGAGGCTGTGGATTACAAACCTTTCGTTCAGTTGGCCACATCACTCCAGATGGCATATAATGGCCTTCCTCTCAAAGAGGCTTTCTCCGGTGTTGAGCAACGGCTTCTGACTCAGCGCCGTGAACAAAACCGGGTCATGGAGATGATGCTCAAGTTCCGTGTAGACGCGATTGAACTTATGGCGAATATTGCTATGGGTTCTGTCGTCGGCCTATATATGTTCCTTCCGCTACTGATTGCCATGCTCCAAATGTTCATGGGCATTGGCATTTGGTAAATCCCAGCTGAAGCCCAGCAGAAAGGAGAGTGATTCCAATGGGCCAACGAATCGAACACATCGCTGGAATTGTCTTTGCCCTGATGTTTGTCGCTATTCTCGCCCTTATGAACAGCAACGTCATCGGTATTGGCAATTCGGTAAATGACCAGCTATCCCGAACCTATGAAGCCACCGAAATGCGAGAGCTGGCATCCTTCGATGATACAAAGGTGACGGGCTCTACCGTTATCAGTGCCATCAAGAACTACGACAATCTCTATCACTACGATATGGAAATCTACGTAGATGGCGAGTCCTACGGTGCCGCTGCCGGGGCTCGGGACTATGCTTATGCTTCTACCCATATCGACCCCACCGCTTCCTTTAGCGCCGCACTGGAAGCCAATGCAAACGGGGTAACAAACGCTATCCGGTTCACATCCACTCCCTAAGTGAAGGGATAGTTCACCAAGGTAATCTTGGAGATTGCGCGGTAACTTACGAAACCGCGTTCTCATAGAGGGGCTGGACCCACAACTACGACCGCAATTCAATTAACACGAAACCCGTATCAACAAGTTCAAAAGCAAATTGAGCACCGTGCAGCTCTAAATCGCACGGAAATACATCGCGCATCATGCGCAGAAATGAGGAATTTACTATGGGTTCTCGTGTACAAAAAATTGCGTTTCTGGTGTTCGCTCTGACCTTCGTCGCCATTATGGCTGTGCTCAACACCTCTATCAACACTCTGGGCACCAGCGCCAATGAGCAGCTGACCTCCATTGTCGCCTCTGATGACGCTTCCCTGAGCGTGTACGACGACAGCACCGTGTACGGCGCCACCGTCATCAATTGCGCCAAAAACCCCGATGCTATCTGCGCCAACGCTTTGACCATCACCGTTACTACCGGCAGCGGCACTGCCACCTACAAGTCTGACGTTCCCTACAATGTGACGGAACCTTCTGACGGCAACTTTATCAACCGCAATGCCAAGTTCCACAGCACTCTGGTGCCGAACGATAACGGCGTTATCACCGGCATTACCTTCGTGCAGGAATAATGGCTTTCCCCGGCGGACTCTCCCGCCACCCCACATCAACGATTTGTCATGTGCCACGAGGCCCCTCCGAAGCACAAGACTTGTCGCATTGCCCCGGCCCAAATAGGGCCGGGGCTTTTCATATATCAGCGTCTAAGTTCTTCCATACTATGAATAGGAAAAAGAGGTGTATATCATGCAAAATGTTTTCCACGACAGTCAAATGATGCGCCCTTGCGGTGGCTCTTGGCAGTATTGCGATGGGAATTGCGACCTTTGCCCGCTTGTAAGCAATGCACTAAGCTCCTCCAATCGAACGACATACACCGCGCCAACGCAATCTGAAAGGACTGATATTTGATGGGCAAGAAAATCCTGACCGCATTTGAGATTTTGATTGCGGTGACTCTTTTCGCCATGTTCTCAGCAATGGTCATCACAACAAGCACGAATGACGTCATCATTGAAAACACCGAACAATTTGTAGAAACAGTACGATATAAGGGCTGTATCACAGAACAGATGTATAACGAATTCCTCGACGGTTTTGATACTCCGGTCAATGTCCATATTACTGTGACCAAAAAGGATGCCATCACAGGTAATGAATCTCTCCAGTTTACCAACGACATCATTGAAGCCGTCCACAGTACAGCCAACGACCCCGCAAACGGGATTGTAGCACATACCTATACGATGCGGGTCGGTGATGAAATCGAAGTCTGTGTGCGCAAAAATTCTGCCACTTTTTACGATAGTATTGTTGGAATTTTTACACACCAAGGACAGATAAAGGACAACCCAATGATTGCCATTAAGGGCGGCATGATTCTCAACACCCAGTATCTTGGGGCTTGAGGAGGGTTGATATATGCAAAATATCACAAAGCCTATCATTACAGTGTTTTTCGCTTTTATCGCGGTAGCTATGCTACTTACAAGGACAAACACAGTGATGAACAACTGGTCAAACGACGAATTGAATTACGCCCTGCGAATCGCCACACAGGATGCCAGCGCAGTCCTAATGGACGAAAACCAAATCATTGGAACAGATGAAGAAGTAAACGAGTTTCATCTGGATTTGGATAATGCTTCGAAACAGTTCAAAGAGAGTTTTGCTGTCAATATTGGCTCTACGCTGACCGAAAACATAGTCAATGATATGAGTGTATCTCTGTCTGGATACGTCGGCTATCGGCACATCTATGGAAAATATGGGAACGGTTCAACGGCAGCAGCATTTTCCTATACAACCTACAAGGATGGCAAGTTGTACGAGTTTACTTTGGGCGATAAAGTATTTATTACTGATACTACCACGGGAAACGAGTCTGCCACGCTTCTAAGCGGTATGCCGGAACACTTCTTCTCTCCCACCATCACGAATGAGAATTTTCAACGCATCACAGTTATGAAGTCCATCAATGAATACCTCAACCTTTTCTACTCAGATGAGCAGAACATAACGGCCCATAACACAGGCTCCGGCATAGACTTCGAACTCGGTCTTGTTGACTATGCGATAGATGACCCCAGCGTAATGAATAAGCTCTCTGCCATCATCGATG
>OFGR01002365.1_pt1 | contig 12749 bp, 20 predicted proteins | sample 1521811 | NCBI WGS metagenome assembly OFGR01 (sample SAMEA3504098, study PRJEB24116) | mouse gut metagenome | biome: mouse gut; feature: mouse-associated habitat; material: faeces | place: Denmark | collected 2011
ATATCCTAATGTTTTTTCAAATATGGGGGCGTACTGGTTTCGACGGGGACATGGGGGCAGGAGTAGCGGGCGGATGCGCCTAACATCCTTAAAATGGGCAAAAAACAATTAAACGCCAACAATAACGTTGAGCTTGTCGCGGCTTAAGCCGTGACCGTTCCACCCGAGAGGGCCACGGCTTGGGATGGGGCGTCGTGCAGTGGCGAACGTGAGTGTGCAAAGCTTTGAGCACACCATGCATAATGAAGCTACCAAGCCCCTGAGTGTGTCAGTCCACGCCCGGGTAAGGGAATGTAAATGACTGTCTGCGCCCGGAGAAGTTCCCGTCAAAGCGTTTTCGGACGGGGGTTCGACTCCCCCCGCCTCCACCATTGGACGCAAATCCGAACCGGATCGTTATTCTGGGGACGGTTTTCGTTCAAACCAAAAGGCACTCCTTACCATGACGGTAGGGAGTGCCTTTCTTCATGCCTCGCCGGAGAAGCCATGAGCTTTTGCACACTTCAAAGCTCCTAAAATCATCTCATCTCGGCGCAGTTCTTCCTCATATACATGGCGAGGAATACCAGCAGAATATACAGGGGCTTTAAGTATCCGCTCCTTATCTCTGGTTACCTTTCCAACATACTGAGAAATCACAGTGTCAATCGTCAGTTCTTTCATGGCCTACCCCAACACACCGAGGCGATCCAGCGTAGTCATGACCCGGCAGTAGACCTCATCCACATCAATGATGTTATCATCCAGTCTGGTCGGGTCAGGATCAGAATACCCACAAAGGGCTTTCTTCTCCATGAGCTTCTGAATGGTAGGGCGGTAGCTGTCGGGAACATCAGGGAGAGTGTGGTAAATCTTCACCGGCACCTCTTCCGGCCCGTTCTCAGCAACGGTCAGCTTGGCGTTGACCTTGGCGGCAATATCACCATGCCGCTCATAGAGGTAATCGCCGGGGCAAGCCTTGGCGGCAAACCAGCGGTGAACAGTCATGTTCTGCTGCTCCACCTTGCCAACCAAATTCTTATCCCCTTTCCAAAGGAGTCTCTTGATCCCATTACGGCGGCAGATGTCAGCGCACAGCTCAATGAGAGCTGCATACGCTTTATCGGTAACAGCATAGGGGTGGGTGGGGTCACAGGCCACCTCGATGGTGACAGCACGATAATCGTTCATGGAGCCGGTGATCCCATTGACCGAAAACTTGCCCCCGGTACACCAAGAGCGGTTGGCCTCTTCCACACAGAGGCCGATGGAGCCGTCATGGCCTACCACATAGTTACAGGAGGCTTGCTTGGCGGTGTTCATGAAAATCTCACAACCCCGTTTGGCGGTTACCTGACCGACAAAACAGTGGATCGTGATGGTGTCGATGGGATAGGTCTTGCCCTGATACGTCCGTCCTCTGGTGAAATTGGGAGACAGCAGGGTCACGGTGGTGAGAGGGCTGTTACTCATCTCACTCACCATCCTTACTGGACTCGGCCTTGACGGTCTGCGTCCCAAAGTAGAACGCAATGATGACCGCATAGATGGTCATAAAGTCCTGACTGATAACGCCGTTGACCGCCATGAAAGCAAACACGCCGGTCAGCACCAGAGTGACAATGCTCTTGACAGTCAGCAGCTTGCTGATACGGTTTTTCCACATATCCATGATGTACTCCTTTCCTCGTCCTTGGGTGAGTTGGGTGACCCATTTTCGGAATTTAGCATAAACTCTCTTATAGAGGCCCCTATATAGAGGACTTTATAGGGAAATGCTAAAATGAGTCACCCAGCCTCACCCAGATTGTTGTTTACGGCTTGTGAAACTGCTCCAAATCTTCCAGACGGTGGTTGATGACCTTGACTTGCTCCTCTACTATCGGCATACGCTTGGCGAAACCGTTATGCTCTCGCACCTCACGGGTCAGCTCCTCGATCTTGGTGTCGGTGACGGCTTGACGCTTGTCCAACTTAGCGTCTGTCAGAGCTTGGTTCTTGTTGTTGGTGATGATGACCCCGGCGAGAGCCAACCCGCCGGTGATGAGTGCGGCAATAATGGCCTCCATGTATTGACCCTCCTGTTACATGAGATCGTTGACAATTTCCCGGACTACCGCCCGGAGATTGAACAGATTGGGCACCTGAGCCACGGTGAACACACCGCACAGCACCAGACTGACCCAAGTCTTTACCAGACCGCTTTCCTTGGTGAACTTCATTACTCTTCACCCCCTTCCAGCACTTCCTTGACCACGGTTTTCAGATTGCTCAGGTTGGGAACCTGATCGACCGTGTAGGCCCCCTCCTGAACGAGATGAACCCACGTCTGCACCAGACCACTTTCCTTGGTGAACATTGTCATGACCTCCTTGTAAATTACTGATCCCCGCCAAGCAGGGTCGCCACCAAGATGGACAGCTCTGCCATAGCGGTCTCGTTCTGCCGCTGCGTGGCAGCTCTCGCCTCTTCCTGTTCCCGCTGGTACTCGGTCTCACTGATCTGCACCATGACCACATCGGGGTATTCATCTCCGATGGTGGGCCTGTCCAACAGATGGTAGACGGTGCCGTCCACCACCACACCTTGTGCTTCGGTCTCGGTGGTAAGGGCCAACGCCCCGTTGCTCTGCAACAGGACGAACACGGGGTTGCTCACCGTGGCGACCACCTCAGAACCCTTGATGAACCTATACATGGACACTCCATCCTTTCTTGTCGGGATAAAACCCGAAGATTGACTTGAAATAATGATCGGTACTTTCCAAAACCTTGAAGCTGTTTCCTCGCTCCATGTGACCGTGATAGCTGTTGTGGCTACACCGTACATCGGCAAGGGTCATACTTCCATTCTCGATCTTGGCCTTAAAGGAGCGGTACTTCCGTCTGATAATGGCGGTAGACTCTCTATTCATCTTCAAGACCACGGCTCCTGTTGAGGTGAGAATGAACTTAGTTTTCAGCCACTTGTAATAATCGGCAATAGGCACCACTCTCGTTTTCTTTCGATTGAGGGTCAGCCCAAGCCGGTCACACATTTTCTCCAACCCTCCTATCCCCTCTGTTTCCAGAAAGTGAATGTCTGGGTGGATGGCCTGACCATCGTCCATATACCTCGAATAGCCTTTGATCCTCAGCGTTTCCTTGAAGAAGTGGTCGAGAGGGCTGGGTAGAAGAAGGGCGTAGGTCTGAGAGACCTGACTGCCGAGACCAAGCCCATACGGGCCGAAATCCTCAATGAAACTGTTAGCGAGAGCTTTTAACCGAGGATCATGGATTCTGCGCTCACACTCTCGGAACAGCGGCTCATGGGGAGCCGTGTCAAAATAACTGTGGAAGTCATAAAGAAGAACGCCTCCTGTCAGACCGTATTTCCGAAAATGCCGTTGGAGGTGGCACACTGTCCGTCTCAGGGCGAAGTCCATGCCCCGATTTTTAAGGCTTGCCGAGTTGTCATAGATGAAGCTGGCAGAATAGATGGGCACAATGCAGTAATCGCACAAACATTTCTGCACCACTCGTTCAGAGATATGAACCGAGCGGATATGCCTCTTCTTTCCTCGCTCCACAAGATCGAACTGGTGAAACCCCCGATGACGGAATGTACCAGTCAGCAGCTCCCGGCGAGTCTTAGCGGTGTTAGCAATCAGATTGCCGATATACCGCTGGGTCGAGTTCTTCCAGTAGACCCCTTTACAGCACTTCTTCCCCGAGAGATATAGATGGCGGAACGAAAAGACCTCCTCAAAATCCCCACATTCCCGGCTACGTTTCAGCCTTGCTTCTTCTCGCTTGGCCTTACGCCGTTGGAACCTCGCCTCTCTCCGTTCCGCACTCGTCATAAAAGGATTACCCTCCGTACAGTCTTATTGTTGGGTGAGGGTTCTAACTGCGTGGTAGTACCAGCCATGAAATGCGATACCTCACAATTTCGCACCATGCAAGAAGCGTCCGGCTGACTACATCGGAGTCTCCCTTGCCGAGAGGGGTGTATTTCACAGATACACCCGGTTGTTTTAGCCTTATTGGCTGGGAACAAGCTCTCCTTCCGCAAAAGGTACTGATTTCGCCCAAAGGGGTTACTACGACTGACCTATAACGATGTTGCGGAATCCGAAGGCCACGCCATTAGTGTTGTTGGCGTTGTTATTGTTGGCGTTGCCGTTGCTGTTGACATTGCAGAAGTTGGTGGTGTTGCTGCCATTAGGAGAACGCTCCCACCAGTTGTTCGCCGAGCAAAAAGCAACAAAGACAGAGCTTGACCCAAAAGTTACTTAACTCCCGCTTTCTGAATTAACCTCAGCCAAGGACAAGCCGTAGCGTTCCATGCACATCTTGATGAAGGTGTCTGTGAAAATAGCAATCAACTCGTCCTCATCCAGCAGGGAGGGAAGGTCTTTATACCGTTCAGCGTCCGCTTTCTTCACCTTCGCAATGAGCTTGGCTTCATACTCGTTGGACTTGGTGATGGCAGTACCCAGAAGAGAGGCCACCCGGCGCATACCGAGGTAAAGACCAGCAAAATTGAGACTCTTGACTGCGCCGTTGAGCTGGTTGGTGGCGGTAGCCGCCTGTCCCATCTTCTTGTTGTACTGATTGCTGCTGGCAATGACCCTCTGAATTTTCGAGGGGAACGCCGAAAAGCCGTTGCTCACCTTCTGCATTTCATCCGCAAAGGGTTTCATAGCAGCGGCAAGGTCTCTCATCTGCCGGGTGAACTTGTCGATGTCGGCCTTATCCAACTGCTCGATCACGCCGGGGAGCTTGCCAAGCTGGTTGATGAAGGTTGTCAGATTGGCTTTCCCCAGCTCAGACAGAGGCCGAAGCCCCGACACCAACGTGGTGATCTTGTCTCCGTCCGTCCATTTGATATTGTTCAGAGCGGCACTCAGAGAATTGAGCTGGTTGGCGACCGAGCTGGAAATCTTCACCTGACCGACTTCGTTGAGGCTTTTCAGCCCTCTTGCAAGAGCGGTCAGTTTATCCGTGTTTCCCAACCCGCTCAGGGCAGTATTGAGAGCGGTGAGCTGCTTGGCGGTGGTGCGAAGTCCACTGACACCGCCGCCGGTGGCTGTTTTCAGCCGTTCCAGCGTAGAAGTCAGAGCGTCAAGACCCTTTACGGCCTCTGCACTATCCTCTTGAATTTGGAACTCCAAGCCCTGAATTTCCACATTATCAGCCATGCGTCTCACCACCGTTCTTCTTCAAAAACTTCTCGTTTAGGCTAATAGCCAGCATTTCCATGTAGCTTTTTGCCTTTTCGTCCTGCTTTTCCTCACTGGTCTTTCGATCCTCCGGCTCTTCACTTTCAACCTTGAAAGCAAAAGGCTCGGTGCGGTAGGGGATCGCCTTTGTTCCCTTTTTCGCAAAAGCTCGAAACAGCGGAGAAGCGTCACACAGGGCCTCATAGAAATAGGCCCCCAATAGCCAAGCGTCCTGATTTCTCAAATCTTGCTTTATCCTCGCCGCCTTGCGGTAGGCTTTCACCAACTGGCAATCGCCCTCCCAATACTGCTCATAGGTCATTCCGATGGCGAGATAATAAGGAAATGATTTCTCAAACGCCTCTGTGTAAGCAAAGAGAGAGGCGGGGCGTGTGTCGCCGCCGCCCCTCTCGGTGTGGGTGGAACGAGTGCTTACCAGCTCGTCTCCCAACTGGCGTTTCCCTCTGCGGCCTCCTGCCCCTCGGGATCGGTCATCAGGGCCAGAATCGGCTCGTTATACATCTCCACCAGCTTGCCAATCAGCTCATCCTTCTTGGTCAGCCGGGAGTAGATGGCCTCGATCACCTCCGGCTTCTCAAAGCGGTGGTGGGCGAGGAACGCACCAGCGAACAGAGCGGGGAGCATACTCATGGGCTTCTGTGCCACCTCCTCGGCAATGAAGCCCTGCCGCTCCAACTGAGCCACCGTCTTACGGGTGAACTCCAAGACATAGGTCTTGTCGGAGACGGGATCGTGAATGGTCATCGTCTTAGCCATGATCTTTTCCTCCTAAATGTATTGTTGGGGCGGCTTAGGCCGCAGACCCGTCATCGAAAGCGATCACGCTGGACGGGGCAATGGTAATACTCATGTCCACCACCTCGTTCACGCCGCCGCCGTTGGGGAACACGGTCAGCTCACCCTTGAAGCTGAACTTGCCCTTGTCGCCGGTGGGCACCAGATTGGGGGGATCGCCGGTGCCACCGAACCAGACGGCGTAATCCTCCTGCTTGCCCATGAGGGCACGCAGCTTCTTGTACTCGTCCACATCGTAGTTGGCCTTGAAAGCGAGGCCGTCCGCAGACTGAATACCGGCGATAAAGGTCTGCATATTGTCGCTCAGGGTGGTGGTCTCCAACATCTCGGGGTCGCCGCCGAGGTCAGGGAACTCCTTGATGTCAATGAGCTTTTCCCACGTCTCGGCGTTGCTGGCCTTGTGCATGAGAAAAACCTTGTAGGTGGAAATAGCCATACTTGATTACCTCCTATAAAGTGTGGTTCCGTCTGTCTCTGCCCGATATCGGGCCGTCAGGCGGTAGATGTTTGCGTCCTCCATATTGGGGACGGGGTTCATATTGAGCCGCTTGAAGTTCAGACCGTAAAGCACACGGTCAATGACCATCATCATCTTCCGGCAATGACCCTTTTTGCCGGTGGCCTTGTCGGAATAGACGTTGACCTCATACATCACTGTGGCGAAGGTCTCCTCCGGCCCGTTGGTCATACGCTCGGGGGTCGGAAAATTATCCTGCTCCACCACACTGACGTGGGGGAAACTCTTGGGAGCGTGAACATAGGTACTGCTGACAGTAATTCCGGGGAAATCCGCTCGGAGAGCCGTGGCGACCGCTGTGAAAACCTCGTTCTCAATGTCGATCACGAAAAGACCTCCTTTGCCAGCTCCCGGAGCCTCTGTTCCAGTTCCCGAACCGTCTCATACATGGGCATATTCGCCGGGTTGCCGTGGGTGATGACCACCTCACGGCCCTTCTTGTTGACCTTGACCTCGCCGTTACTGCCGGGGTCACCGTAGTACCCCCAAGCCTTTTGCTTGCCTCGCCCTTTCCCGTAGCCGCCACGGGCCATCCCGTGTTCTGCGGCCTCCGGGTGGGTGTCGGGGTAGGTAACGCCGGTGCCAAACTCGATGAATAGTACAGAGCCGCCGATGGCAACGATTGATCGTACCGTCTCTTGACGAGTTTCCACCTTCACCTCGGTGTCGTTGGTGCCGTCATAGACCGCTCTGGCGAATTTGGCTGAGGCTATGTCATAGCCCTCCTGCGCCAGACGATCCAGAAAGACTCGGCTACGCTCTTTAAGCCAAGTCTTGTACTCTCTCGTCTCCCGAATGGCCCGTTCTACCCCTTGCACAGACAGGGGCACCTTGACCACCCGGCTCACGACACGCTCACCTTACAGATGGCGAAAGCGATCACGTTGAGGCTCTTGGCGACCCGTTTGATGGTGTAATCATAGAGGGGCTGACCCTCCTCGTCATACTCCGGCTCCTTATCCACGAAGAGGACGGTATGCTCATCAATCGGACAGGCCATGTCCTCGGTGACGATAACCTTGTCATAGCCGGTCATATTTCCGAACATCTCCGTCTGCACAGCCCCGGTAGCGGGAGACACATTGTTTCTGATCTCCACGGCCTCCTGATAGATGACCTTGGAATCTCCCGTATCGTTGCCGTCCTCGTCCAGAAGAGGCTCCTTGTGGTCAAACAGGCAGTACCAGAAGGGGACTTTGTTCCGCTCCATACACTTCATGCCGTCACCTCAGATCACCGAGGCGTAGGGCACCACGTCCCTCAGCAAAGACTCAGGCACGTCACCGTTCTCGTAGGAACGGGACACGCCATTCTCGCTGTGAGCCGTTTCCCCCTCCGCTCCACGTTTATTGACCATGTAAGCTGCGATCTGCACCTGAACATGGGCATAGCGGTCGGGTACTGCGGTTGCCGTATCGTCAAAGGGGTAGCACCGTCTCAGGATTTTCCCAGCGGCAAGAGTGAGGTAGGTGGAAAGCATGGCCTCGTCTGTTTCCCCGGTCATGGTCATCACCATATCCATCTTCTCAGCTTCGGTCATCCTTCCCACCTACCTTTCTGTCTCTTGTCTTAGGTGCCGCTCTTGAAGTCAGCGGCGTTGCTCACGAACACGCTCCGGCTGTACTTGGGAGCCTCGAAAGCGGTCGAAATGCCGGTAAACTTGCCGTGATACCACTCGGGGCCATGATCGAGGCCGATCTGACCGAAGAGCTGGTACTTCTCACCGGCACCAGTCTTGGCGAGAGGCTCCAAGAAGAAGTTACCCTTGCCGGGGACAGGCTGGTAAACAGGAGCCAGCACGTTCAGGTTCAGAAGCAGGGCAGTACCAGCGGGGAGACATTCGCCGAGGTACAGGTAGACCACGCCGATGGGGGTCACCACACTGGACAGGGAGATACCGTTGATCTCCCGAGCGGCGGGCATAACGGTGAGGCCGTTCTGAACAGCGTCAGCGTTGATCTGAAACAGGGTGATAGCGTCACACCACAGAACCAGACCGTCCGTGGGAGCATTGGCCCCGTAAATCTTCTTCACCATGTCGGCAATGTCCCACAGGCCCAGAGGCTTGGACTTCATCGCCGTGACATTGGTGGTGATGGCGGGGATCAGGCCACGGGTCTTGTTGGCGGTAGCGTCAGAGGTCGCCTTGTTGTAGACACCGTTAATGAAGGTGTACTCGATGTCCCTGTTGACCTTCTGGATTTTGGCGGCAACCTGAAAATCCAGCTCGTTGACCGGGTTCTCCTGCTGCTGCACCACGTTCAGGCCGCTCAGAGTGCCCATGTTGGACTGCTTGGCATAGGAAATGCCCACAGCCTCCATGAAAATCTGAGTGACATTCGTTTTCTGCTCCCGAGTGACCACGGAAGCGTCCGGGGCAGTCAGGGAAGCGGTTTCGCTGATCTCGGGCTGGGAGCCGTCACCGCCAGCGGTGTACTCCTGCCCGGTGACGAACTCGACATGATTGGTGGTCTTGGCCCTGCCGCCGATGATACTGGACAGCGGGGTACGGGTATTGCCCTTGTTGAAGAGCATACCCGAGTAGTTCAGGACACCAAAGCTGGTAGCAAGAACATCTGCCATGATTGATACTCTCCTTTACTCATTTTTTGTCCTCGGCCTCAGCCTGAGCTTGCAGCCGGGTGTAGTAAGCGACAGCCGTCAGGTCGCCGCTCTTCTGGGCCTCCTCGATCTTCTTGGCGAAGTCAACGTCAGTGGAACTACCACCGGCGGGAGGCTTGGGAGTCCCCTTCAAAGCCTCCGCTTTCACGCCCTTGGCGTAATCAGCGAGGAATTTCTGCTGATTGGCAAAGACCTTGGTCATGTCGCCGTCAGCCAGAGCCTTGGCGGTTTCGTCCGCCAGCTCCTCAGAATAGCCCTGAGCGACAAACTTGGCCTTGTAGTCAGACACCACCTTGCCCTTCCGAAGTTCGGCAAGCTCCTTCTCCATCGAGGCCAGCTTGTCAGCGTCCTCCTGCTTCTTCTTCTCATCCTCGGAGAGAAGAGCGGTGTGCTTACGCTTCCACTCAGCGGCCTCGCCGTTTGCCTTGGTCACAGCGGCTTTCTGGCGTTCCAGCTCCTCGCTGTGATCCTCGTACTCGTACCCTTCCAGAGCTGCCAACTTCTGCTCCGGGGTCATCTCGGCATACCCTTCGATCTTGCTGGTGTCAATTTTCGGCATAGAAATTACCTCCTGCGTTTTATTCGGGTGTTCCCTCACCACTTATTTCTGTTTTTGTGGAGGTTGTCTCCTCCTTGCGATTAAAGACTTCCCTGTCTTTTCAAAACGGGGCGGGTAGATTTCAGGTCTACTGCTCTCCCGCAAAGAAACAAAAGAAAAAGGGCCATGAGCGTTTCCGCTCATAGCCCTTCGGCTCTCAGTCAAGCCCTTGCCTGACCGTCATATTTCAATTTTCGGTGGATTTCCACCACCACGGCTTTACTGCTTTCCACCTTGACCTCAGCTTGATTACGCCGTTTCAAGATGGCCTCGATTTCCTCAACCGCCTCACTCGGCAGCCGGATCGTTTTTGGGGTCTGGGTCATCGTCTCCACCCTCGTTGCCCTCCTTACTCGCCGTTTTCTGTGCCAGCTCCAATGCTTTCTTCTCCTGCTCCTTCGCATAGTCCATACTCATACGGTAGGCGAGCTGGGGATCAGAGAACATACCACAATGGGTAAACGCAAGCTGGGGAGCAATCTTGGGGTTATTGAGAAGCGTGGTCAGCACGTTGGCCTTTTCCACGATATTCTCATAATTACGCCGGGTGAAGCGAACCTCCACCTCAGACAGCCTCAGCTCCATATCACTCAGGTCTTGGCAGATACGCAAAACCTTTTTGAGAAAATCCTTCTCGGAGAGCTTGAACATCAACTCGGTGTCCTTGGCCCGAGCCTCAGCAGACGACCAGCCATCCCGCATAATGACCGCCGAGCCGGTGTCGCTGGTAGAGCTGCCGCCGTTTCGGTTCGGCATACCGCAAATGGTCAGCACCGTGTCATAGAGGTGATCCACCAAGGTCTGGGTCTGGGTCTGATTCAGCTCTGCCGTCAGATACTTGACCTCAGCCTTAAAGTTTGCGTCAATGTCCCGGTATTTCAGGCCACCTTCCTTGCGAACATCTGCGAAGTCCGAAGAAGAGATGTCCACGTTATGGAACAGCATGAGAGCCTGAATGAACTGCTCCACACCATCCAGCCGGTTGGAGTCCACATTATTGATAGCGTCCAGCAGAGGAAGAACAACCTCAAAGGCCCCCAAACGGGCATTGTTCAGGGGGTATTCGATGATGGGAATACCGAAAATCTGCTCCTCGCTCTTCAAAATCTTCCACGAGCTGTCAATCTCGTAGTAGTGGTCAGCGGTATAGCACCCAAACACCCGGTCGCCGTTTCCTCGTTCCACATACTTTACACCCATAACAGTGGGGAGGCCGAGATCGTTGTAACGCACCACAAAACTGAACCGGGGATCGAGCGTGTAAATCTCGAAAGGAGCTGCGTCTGGGCCAACCCCAGCCTCCTTATCCGGAAGGACAGTACGATACGCAGTTCCGGCGATGTGCTGCCACTCAGCCAGCTCCTTGTCCTTCGTGGGCTTATCCTCTTCCAGCATATAGCTGTTCAGCTTGGAAATGTTCTGAGCAACGATCTCATCATCCCCACGGCTGACATACTGGACAGGCTCTCCCATCAGGTAGCCGACCTTGAAAGAGACGATCTCGTTGGCCCGATTGACTACGACCTTGTTCATAATCTCAGGCCGCACGTCCTTAGTGCGGTCGAGGATGGGCTGACGGCCCTTGTAATACTTCCACAGGTAGTCAATGTCGATCTTATTGGCAAGGTGGGTGACAAAGGCTTTCTGCAACACCTGAACCACGTTGCTCTCGTCAATCGTCCGCACATCGGTCAGGATCATCCTGCGTCCGCACATGGTACGAGCCAAAGTACCCACCTCCCCTCATAATTACTCTACTTCATCTTAGCACACTCGCCAATGCTTGTCAAGAGGAATGTTTACATAAAACCATTCGCCACAAAACGGATAAATCAACAAGGCCGCTGGAATACCTCGATCTTTGCCCCAGACCGCAACCTGATCTCATTTTCCAGTAGGGAGAGGGAGTCAGGAGCGTCATCGTGGGGCACCTTGCCGCTTCTGGTGTATGTGGTCAGTTCCTTCATAAATGCCCAATACTGGCTTCCACGCTCATAGGTGCTGGGGTGCTTGAAGTAAAAGTGCTTGATGATATTGTCCGAGGCAAACTCGATCCTCGTCTGCTTGTTGGAGATGGTGCGCTTGGTACGGATGGCGATAGTGTACCCTCTCTGGGCGATGATCTCAGCCACGTCCTTGGCAAAGTACAGACCAGCATTGTTGCTCTCAAACGTGGCCTCTACCACCTTGTTGTCAATGAGGCACTTGGCACACTCAGGCTTGGTCACTTCGGGAGCCGAGTCATCGAACACTACGTCAACGATGTAGACCTCATTCCCATAGAGCGCCGCCACCGGCATGGAGGTGCTGTCGCTGCCCTTCTCAGCGGTGTCAGCCACGGCTATGATTGCGTCCGGCTCTCGATCCACCGGCAGCTCAAAGAAGTAGTTGAGAGTGTCTTTTCCGAAGAGAAGGCCCTTGGCCTCAAAGGGTTGCTGCTGGAACTCGCTCTCAAACTGCTCTGCGCTTAGAAGCTCCCGCTGCTCCCGGAAATAGGCGGTGGTAAAGACCTTCTTACCCTCTCGCTCATACTCATAATTACTCTCATCCGTCACAGGGTCAAGAGCCGGGATTTCGATGGCCCTCCATCCCCAACCCTCCCTATGAGCGTGTTCCTGAATACGACCGATGGGATCATAGATAGAGTACCGGGTGCCGGTGAACACCATCGGAGTGCCCTCAATGGCACGACCCATAATGTCGCCGGAGATGACCTCCCACTTGTCATCAAGCCGCTGGCGGTTCTTAGCCTCTTCCCGCCCCTCCACGCAGTCATCCAGATAGAGTACGTTGGTCGCCTCGCTCAGACCCACTTGCCGAGCGTCAATGGAGCGGCACATGATGGTGGGGAATCGGGCCTTGGCTTTCAAATTGATGGTCTTGGTGTCAGCGTTGGTCTGCACCAGCTTGGCCTCGGGGAACACATCGTAGAAATTCTTGACTGTGGTTTTCTCCTGTATATCCCCATCCGGCTGGCGGCCCAAAAGCTTATTTAAAATAACCACGGCTTACCC
>OFGR01002366.1_pt1 | contig 12747 bp, 10 predicted proteins | sample 1521811 | NCBI WGS metagenome assembly OFGR01 (sample SAMEA3504098, study PRJEB24116) | mouse gut metagenome | biome: mouse gut; feature: mouse-associated habitat; material: faeces | place: Denmark | collected 2011
TACCGGCAGCATACTTTACCGCCGCATCCAGCCAGGGATTCTGATCCTCAAACTTCAGGCTTAAGGCAATCTTGGTGTCATTGATATCTTTAATCAGAACCGTAATCTCCTGTCCTACCTTAAACACCTTCTTGGGATTCTCCACACGGCCCCAGGACATCTCGGAGATATGAAGCAGTCCGTCCGCACCGCCCAGATCTACAAAAGCTCCGAAATCCGTAACATTCTTCACTACACCGTCTACCACATCACCTACCTGAATACGCTCAAACAAAGCCTTCTGAAGCTCCGCCTTTTCCGCAATCACAAGCTGCTTGCGGTTACCGATAATGCGGCCTCTTCTGGGATTGAACTCCGTGATAATAAAGCTGATCTCCTGCCCTTCATATTTTGCCAGGTTCCGCTCGTAGGTATCGGATACCAGACTGGCAGGAATAAACACTCTGGACTCATCCACAACAACACTCAAACCGCCGTCCAGAGCCTGGGTTACGGTTGCTGTAATCACTTCCTCATTCTCAAAAGCTTCCTTCAGGCGCTTGCTTGCTCTCTCAGCTGCCAGTCTCTTATAGGTAAGGAGTACTTGTCCTTCCCCATCGTTAACCTTCAGTACTTTTACTTCCATAGTATCCCCAACGGATACGCAGGTAGTCAGATCCACCGGAGTGTTGCTGTATTCGCTCTTGGTAAGAATACCGTCTGACTTATAGCCTATGTTTAAGATGATCTCATCTTCTTTGACATCAATAACAGTGCCTTCGACAACCTCTCCATTCCGTATTGTTTTTAATGAATCTTCCAGCATTTGTTCAAAACTTAATTCCGACATGTTTTTGAACCTCCTCAATAATTTTCTTTGGGGTGGAAGCCCCTGCGGTAATACCTACGTTATCAATGTGACCAGTCTCAGATAGATGTAAATCTGCTACGGTCTGTATATAGTAAGTATTTGCACATTCTTCTTTGCATATCTCATACAGTTTCTGCGTATTCGAACTGCTCCTTCCTCCAATGACAATCATAATATCGGAAGTTTCTGCCAGCTTTGCTGCTTCATTCTGCCGTTCTTCTGTAGCGTTACAAATTGTATTCAATACACGTATATCTCTAATATACCCTTTTTCCCGAATAATTTCAACTAATTCTTGAAATTTCTTGTAATTAAAAGTCGTTTGTGCCACAATACACACGTCTGCGCCGTCTTTCGGGCGGTAAGCGGCGGCTTCTTTCGCATCTGCAATCACAGCTGTATGCTGCGGGTCGCACCAGCCGCGGATGCCTTCGACTTCCGGATGCCTGCTGCTGCCGATAATGACAATCTCATAGCCGTCCCGCGAATAGGCTTCCACAATCCGGTGGATTTTCAGGACAAACGGACAGGTGGCATCCTCAATGCCAAACCCGGCCTGCCTTAACCCGTCATAGACAGCCTTTGACACGCCATGGGAACGGATAACGACGGTTCCTTTATCCTTTTTCTGCCTGTCTGTCAGGGCTTCCAGCGAATCTATGACCTGTACTCCCCTGGATTCCAGGTCATGGACTACTTCTTCATTGTGGATAATAGGGCCGTATGTGTAAACGGGTCCTTTTTTTATATCGGCCTGTTCGTACACTTTGTTAACCGCTTTGCGGACGCCAAAACAAAATCCGGCACTTTTTGCTACTGTAATGTTCATTCCTTTCCTTCTGCCACCGCCTTATCATATAAATTCCGGATTGCAGCCACGGCCTGCGCAATGCCCATGTCTGAGGTATCGACAAGCACGGCATCCCCTGCCTGGCGAAGCGGTGAAATTTCCCGCGTCATGTCGCGCTCGTCGCGCTCCCGGATATCTGCTTCTATCTGGGCGAGGACAGCTTCTTCGCCTTTCTGTTTTAATTCCTCATACCGTCTTTTTGCGCGGACATGCACATCTGCGGTCAGGTATACCTTTACCTGGGCCTTTGGCAGCACACAGGTACCGATGTCACGGCCATCCATAATGACATCGCTTGTCTGTGCAAGCTTTTGCTGCAGTGCGGTCAGCTTGGCTCGCACGGCCGGGTAAATGCTGATGCCGGAAGCCATGCGGCCTGCTTCTTCTGTGCGGATGCAGGCATTGACATTTTCCCCGTTTAAAAATACGCACTGCGTGCCATCCTCATACTGAATCGTAATGTCGATGTCTTCACATGCGCCGGATATGGCAGGCTCATCGGACGGGTCAATGCCTTTTCGGATGGCATATAATGCCATGGCGCGGTACATTGCGCCTGTGTCCACATATACAAATGATAACTCTTTTGCAAGCCTTTTGGCAATGGTACTTTTTCCCGCACCAGCCGGGCCGTCAATTGCTATGTTAAAACTCATGATTTGATTTCCTTTCTGAATGGCAGTCCATTCGCAGATGCGGCATTCCTTAAGAACACCTGCCGGATTCAGCCGCCTGCCGCGCTGATTCCGGCAAGATATCCGCTCGACCATGCTGCCTGCAGGTTATATCCCCCGGTCAGCGCATCCACGTCCAGCATTTCGCCTGCAAAATACAGCCCCTGAACCAGCTTTGATTCCATCGAAGATGGATTGATTTCCCGGACATTGACACCGCCCCTGGTAATGATTGCTTCCTTAAAATCACGCAGCCCGGTCAGCGTAGCCGGAAATGCTTTCAAAAGGGCGGCCAGCGCGGCGCGGTCTTCTTTTGTAATGGCATTCAGCTTCTTATCCGGCGAAATCCCGCTTAATTCCACAATAACCGGTATCAGCTTTGAAGGCAGCAGCTGGTTTAAGGCATTTTTAAACTGGCGGCTGCGGTTTGCTTCAAAATCGCGCAGGATGCGTTTATCAAGCTGTTCTGCGGACAGTGCCGGCTTTAAGTCTATCTGGAGCTTCAGCGGATGCTTTAAAACCGCATCATTGACCAGGCTGCTGGCTGTCAGAATCAGGGGGCCGCTGACGCCGAAATGCGTAAATAAAAGCTCGCCAAAATCATCGTAAAGCACTTTTCCTGCATCACGGATAACAGCACGGACGTTTTTTAAAGAAAGCCCCTGCAGTTTCGGAATATAAGCTTCCTTTGCGGTCATCGCGCAAAGGCCCGGGCCTGGGCTTACAATGGCATGCCCAAACTGCCTGGCAAAGGCATACCCGTCGCCAGTAGAGCCGGTGGACGGATAAGACAGCCCGCCGGATGCAAGAATTACTTTATCTGCATGGTAACAGGCTCCGGATGCATCGGTTACCGCAAACTGCCCGTCCTGCTTTTGCACCGATTCAATTCTTGTATTCAGGCGGACGGTGACAGCGCGTGCCTGCATGGCCCTGTTCAGCGCGCGTATAATATCGGAAGAATGGTCCGATACCGGAAATACACGCCCGCCGCGCTCTGTTTTTAACGGAACGCCGTTTTTTTCAAAAAAATCCATGACACGGAAATTGTCAAACGCATAAATGGCGCTGTACATAAATTTTGCATTGCGCGGTATCTGCCGGAAGATATCTTCCGTATCGCAGGCATTCGTAACATTGCACCTGCCCTTTCCGGTCAGATAGAGCTTCTTTCCGGTCTTTTCGTTCCGTTCCAGCAGCAGGACGCTGCTTCCCTGTTCTGCGGCAGCAATAGCCGCCATCATTCCGGCAGCGCCTGCGCCGATTACAATTATTTTTTCTGACATCTGCTTCTCCTATGCTGGGATTCGGTCCCCTGCTTCCATTTCCGGCCGGATGGAGTACTATTCACCGTCTTCGATTTTTGCATAATGCATTTTTAACGTATCGTCAATATAATCAATTTCATCATTTCCATAAAACTGGTATTCTTCCCAGATATCTTCGAGCGCATCCAGCGTGCCCGCCACTTCATCCTGCCTTCGGATGCACAGTGCCGTAATCAGTGCATTAATGACACTGAGCGGTGCGACCAGGGAATCTGCAATGGATATCATATCACTGTCTGCAATCAGGTTGCAGGAGGAATACAGGTTCATCGGCGAATGCACGCTGTCTGTCAGGGTAATGACCTTGGCACTGCGGTTATTGGCAAATTCCAGCGCTTTTAAGGTGCGCATGGAATACCTTGGAAAGCTGATTCCGATAATAACGTCTTCCCGGCCGATGCGCACCATCTGCTCAAACAGCTCGCTGGAGCTGTTTGTCTGCAGGTTTGTGACATTATCAAACATAAAGTTTAAGTAAAACGCCAGAAATGCCGCTAACGGCGCGCAGCTGCGGATGCCGGCCACATAAATCCGGCGGGCGGATAAGATGGTGTCCACGGCCAGCTGGAACGCATGCCTGTCGATTTTTTCCAGGGTTCCTTTTATCTTTTCCATATCGGCACGCAGGACAGATTCCAGAACGCCGGAACGGCCGATTCTTCCATATGACACCTCGGTGTGCTGGATAGCGCTCAGCTTGCCGCGCACCATTTCTTCCAGCGACTGCTGGAATTCCGGGTAGCCTTTGTACCCGAGGTGCACGGCAAACCGCACGACCGTAGATTCACTGACGCCGACGGTCTCCCCGAGCTTTGCAGCAGTCAGAAAGACAGCCTTGTCATAATAATCCGTGATATAGCCTGCCAGAAGCTTCTGTCCCTTGCTCATTGAGCTGTAGCGCTCGTTAATGCGGCTGGTCAGGTCATTTGTGTTACTCATCTGAATTACTCATCTCTTGTCATTCCACGCTCTCATCTCATGCTGCTGTCACATTAATGGTTCTTACTTTTTCAGCCACATTGCCCTGGGAATCTTCATAATGATAGGTAATCCGGTAAATGCCTATGGTTAACGGCAAATCCTCAATGCTGTCTGCCAGCATCAGGTTGGATTCCTGCTGTGCCAGGGACGGCTGGTAGGTTACTTTGCGCTGGATTCCTTCCGATGTGCTTGTAATGCGCGGCGTGCCGTCACTCATCATCTGCGTAATTTGCAGGGAGACACCGGCAGAAAGGCTGACGATGCTGCCGTCCGTCGCCGTTCCGTCTGGCGGTACAATCAGCGCATAGGATGTCGAAACGACCGTCGGTTCCACATCCGGAATCTGCGGGTTTTGTGTATTGTCCGGATTTTGTGTATTATCCGGGTTCTGCGGGTTTTGTGTATCATCCGGGTTCTGCGGGTTTTGTGTATCATCCGGATTCTGCGTATCGTCCGGGTTCTGTGTATCATCCGGGTTCTGCACATCGTCCGGGTTTTGTGTGTCATCCGGGTCCTGTACATCATCCGGTATTTCTGTATCGTCTGGTTCTTCTGCTTCTTCCGCAACCGTCAGCTTTCTCTTTTTTTCTGCAATCAGGTATTTCCCGGTTGTCAGGCTCTTTGTCGGATTGGAACAGTAATAAGACACGCGGTAAGTGCCTGGCCCTGAAAATGTATAAGAGCCGTCCTTGGACACCGTTTTTACTTTTCCGGCCGGGTTCGTTACTTTAATGCTGATTTTGGATGTCATGTTTTTGCCGGAAGCAAGCTTTGCTGTTACGCCGGAAAGCAGTTTTTTATAAGTAATCGATTTGGTACCGGCTTCCAGCTTTATCGTGGCAAATTTATCCTTGCTGGAGATAACCGGCTTTTTCGTATCTTTTACGATGACCTTCATGTATTCCTGCGTTACAAGCTTGTTTGTCGGGTTCTTTAAGTAATACATAATCCGGTAGGTGCCTGTATGGCGCAGCTTTAAGGTCGAAGCCTTTACGCCCTTGTATTCCTGCGTTCCAGGCTTGCGGATTTTGACTACAATTTTATCGGTCAGCACGGTTCCCATGGAATTTTTGGCTGTAATTCCCGAACGCAGGTTCAGTTCGGATTTGTATTCTTTTGTGACTTCTTTTTTCACGCCGGAAATTTCTGCCTTTTTCGCATCGCCGACGGTATAAGTCACTGTTACGGACGCGCTGCGCCCGAACGAATCCGTCACCGAATAGGTAACCGGATAGCTGCCCATCTGCTTTGTGTTGACCGTGCCGGATGCACGAATCCATGCATTGCTTAACTGGTTTCCGGCAGAATCATAAGCGGTCATTTCCACAGGCGTAAATGTGCCGTTATACTGTGCGGTAACATTCCTGCTCTTGACACTGATTCTCGGCATTGTATTTTTTGTGCTGTATGTATTATTCGGGTCCGGGTCTGTCGGGTCCCATCCCATCCGCACGCCGGAATTCACCTTAATGGCTGACGGCTTGCCTAACGGGTCGTCACTGGAAGAACCGTTGAAAATGATGACCTTTGTCTGCAGCGGGCAGTTGTCATAAATCCATTTTGCTGCCGCAGTTGTCACGCGCACGCACCCGTGGGATGCAAGCGAGCCAAGCTTGTTATACTGCACATAGGACTGGGTTGTTTTATTCTGCTCGTAATACCATACAGAATGAAACAGAATCGAGCCTGTGATTCTTGTGCAGTACTGGCCATAGCTCGGGCCATCCAGAATCCACCACGAATATTTGTTCATGGTATAAAATGTCCCAAGCGGCGTTGCATATCCGGCAGAGCAGACAAATGCGGTATAAGGCTTGTCATCCTTTGTATAGACGGTTATTACGTTGGTAGCTTTGTTTACTTTAATATAATAGTTTCCCGCTTCTGCCTTCACATTTGTCTGAAAACCCAGAATCATGATGCAGCATAAAAATGCAAACAGTACGCTGCGTACAAGAGTTTTCTTCTTCATAGATACCTCCTTTTAGAGAAAAGGTGCTGCAAACTCTGTTTACAACACCCTTTTTTCCAATTCAGTCAGAAAGCACGCTTCAGACAGGATAAGCGCCGTTCTTCGTGTCCGCAGCTAAAGCGTCTACTTTTTTCTGCTGTGCTTCACGGTATTTGAAGAACTCGGTAGCAACCTGCGGAAACAGTGCATAGGACAGGACATCCTCATCCTGCTGTTTCCACTGCTTCATCTCTGCTTCAATTTTGGATAATTCCGGTTCGAGCAGGTCAGCCGGCCTGCAGGTGATTGCGTTTTTCTTATCCTCACCGAGTACCTTATCCACAACTTCCGGATTAAACGGCTTTACGGTCTGTCCGTATTTTCCAAGCAGTACATCTTTGGTTTCTTTGGTAGCAATCTTGTAGCGCTCGCCCATTAAGACATTAAACACTGCCTGCGTGCCGACAATCTGGGAAGACGGCGTTACAAGCGGCGGTTCGCCAAGGTCTTTGCGCACGCGCGGCACTTCTGCCAGCACTTCCTCGTATTTGTCTTCCTTGCCCTGTTCCTTTAACTGGGAAATCAGGTTGGATAACATGCCGCCCGGAACCTGGTACAGCAGTGTTTTGATATTTACGCCCAGCACCTTCGGGTTCATCAGGCCGCTTTCGAGCGCTTCTTCACGCATCGGGCGGAAATAATCTGCGATTTCCGCTAACAGGTTCTGGTCTAATCCGGTATCATATACAGAGCCCTTGAATGCTTCTGCCATAACCTCGGTAGCAGGCTGCGAGGTGCCAAGCGCAAACGGTGACATGGCCGTATCGATAATGTCACAGCCGGCTTCTACCGCTTTCATATAGGTCATCGATGCCACGCCGGACGTATAGTGCGTATGCAGCTCAATCGGAAGGCTTGTGGAAGCTTTGAGCGCCTTTACAAGCGTGTCTGCTTCCTGCGGAACCAAAAGCCCTGCCATATCCTTGATACAGATGGAATCTGCGCCCATTTCTTCGATTTTTTTCGCCATATCTGTCCAGTAGTTCAGTGTATAAGCATCACCGAGCGTATAAGACAGCGCTACCTGTGCATGGCCTTTTTCTTTATTACATGCAGTTACAGCTGTCTGCAGGTTGCGCAGGTCATTTAAGCAGTCAAAAATACGGATAATATCAATGCCGTTTGCAATGGATTTCTGTACAAAATATTCCACAACATCATCCGCATACGGACGGTAGCCTAAAATATTCTGGCCGCGGAATAACATCTGCAGCTTTGTATTTTTAAATCCCGCCTTTAATTTGCGCAGCCTCTCCCATGGGTCTTCCTTTAAAAACCGCAGGGATGCATCGAACGTAGCACCGCCCCAGCATTCAACAGCATGGAATCCGGCTTTGTCCATTTTATCAATAATTGGAAGCATCTGCTCTGTTGTCATTCTCGTTGCAATCAGAGACTGGTGTGCATCACGTAAAACAGTTTCCGTAATCTTTAACGGTTTTTTTGCAGTTTCTGCCATCTTTTCTATTCCTCCCTGTTATATGCCAAAAATGGCCATAAATGTTCCGGCTGCGACTGCCGTGCCAATCACGCCTGCAACGTTCGGTCCCATTGCATGCATAAGCAGAAAGTTGGTCGGGTCTTCTTCTGCGCCCACCTTCTGCGATACGCGCGCTGCCATCGGTACTGCGGACACGCCTGCGGAGCCGATAAGCGGATTGATTCTGCCATGTGTTACGACACACAAAAGCTTGCCGAGCAAAACGCCTGCTGCCGTGCCGAATGCAAATGCAATCAGGCCAAGAGCCACGATTTTTAACGTGCTGAAATTTAAAAATGCTTCTGCGCTTGTAGACGCGCCAACCGATGTGCCAAGCAGGATAACAACGATGTACATCAGTGCATTGGATGCCGTATCGGTTAACTGCCTTACCACGCCGGATTCACGGAACAGGTTTCCGAGCATCAGCATGCCGACTAACGGAGCTGTCGTTGGCAGCAGCAGGCAGACGATAATCGTAACAATAATCGGGAACAGAATCTTTTCCAGCTTGGAAACCGGACGCAGGTTCTGCATTTTAATCTGCCGTTCTTTTTTCGTAGTCAGCGCTTTCATAATTGGCGGCTGGATAACCGGAACTAACGCCATATAGGAGTACGCTGCGACTGCAATCGGCCCCATCAGTGCGGACTGCCCGAGCTTTCCGGCCAGGAATATGGATGTCGGGCCGTCAGCACCGCCGATAATGGAAATCGCTGCGGCTGCCTTATCGTTAAAGCCCATGAAAATAGCCATGAAATAAGCCATGTAAATACCAAACTGTGCCGCTGCACCCATTAAAAAGCTGATTGGATTGGCAATCAGCGGCCCAAAGTCTGTCATCGCCCCGACGCCTAAGAAAATCAGGGACGGAAGGATAGACCATTCATCCAGTGTATAAAAATAATACAGTAATCCGCCCACACCATTGCTTGTCTCCTCCGGGCTGGCCATAATGTCCGGGTAAATGTTGACAAGCAGCATGCCAAATGCAATCGGCACAAGCAGCAGCGGCTCATACCCTTTTGCAATTGCCAGAAACAGGAAAACACAGGCAACCAGTATCATCAGGTAATTTCCCCATGTCAGGTTAAAAAATGCGGTCTGGTGCAGGAGGTTACTCATTGTCTCTCCAACGTAACTAAGCATATTTGTCCTCCTAAAATAATCTGCTTCTTAATTCATCGTAGCTAATAATGCGCCTGATTCTACAGTATCGCCGACAGCGACCTCTATGCTTGCTACTGTGCCATCCTGCGGTGCAACAACCGGTGTTTCCATTTTCATGATTTCCAGCACGAGAATCGGGTCGCCCTTTTTTACCTGGCTGCCTGCGGATGATTCAATCTTAAATACTTTTCCGGCTGCACCGGCTTCGATTTTGATGCTGCCGGCTGTACCGGATGCCTTCGGGGCTGCGGCAGGAGCAGGAGCTGCTGCCCGTGGTGCCGGGGCTGCTGCCATTACTGGCGCTGCCTGGGATGCGCCGGTTTCTTCTACGGTAACATCATAAACGTTTCCATTTACGGTAATTGTATAGCTTTTCATTGTTTTCCTCCTGTTTGCCGGCTGCCAGAAACTTCAGGCTGGCTGAGATGTTCCGGGAGCCTTTTTTATTTGTTTGCCTTTATTTTATATTTTTTTGTTTCTATTGGATAGTCCTGAGGATGATTGCAGCTTCTGCCTGCTGCCTTTTCTTATCATCTTCTTAATTTATCATCTTTTTAATTTTCATTTTCTGATTATCTTCTTCTTTTAATCGAGCGCACGATAAATCCGTCTGCGGAAAGCGTGCCTTCTGCTGCTGCAATGGCTGCTGCAATAACGGCAATCAGCTCGCTGTCATCCTGCACAGGCTCTGCTTCCGGCACCGGTACGGCCGGAGCCTGCGAAACCGGGGCCTGAGGTGCTTCCTGCACAGGCGCATGCTTTGCTTTTGCCTTTTCCTGCAGGTATGGAATGATTTTAAAGCCGTAAATAACGAGGCTGATTAAAATCAGAATCATGAATACCGTGCCAAGCCCCATCAGGGTATTCATGGCGGCTTTCTGCATCTTTTCGCCAAGCGTATAGATTTCATCCAGCGTCAGGTCTGTAATCTGCATGTCCAGGTAATTATATACGCTGGTCAGTGTAATATCACGCCCGCTGCATTCCATTACCTGTGTTGTTGTCAATGTCTTGCCTGATTTGTCAATGGTAAATTCCCCAAGCTGTTCAAAGCTGCCAAGGTCTTCCTTCATTTCTTTCCACTGGGTCATCAGGTCGACAAGAAGCGTTTCCCCATACTGCCCGTAGTAGGCAATGCCTTCATCCAGCTGCTCATCCGTAAACCCGGCAAGGCTTTCAGCCATGTTCCGGGCCGAAGACTCCAGCTCGTCATAAGTCATCCCGTTATAGTCTATTTTCTTCGGGTCTTCCCCGCAGGCAGACACGCCGAGAACAAGCATGCACAGACAAATGAGCAGGCATAATTTTTTCTTCATATGATATCCGTCACCTTTCTACTTTGTTCCATGTTTTCGTACCGGCTGTTCCACGCGTTTTGTACACAGCATTTCGACTGCCGCAATCAGATACTTTCTCGTACCCGGATAGTCTATGATGCGGTCAACATATCCGCGGGCTGCTGCAGCATTTACGCTTCCCTGCAGCGCTTCATATTCAGCTGCTTTTTTCTCTATCACGTCTGCGGATTTATCTGCATACATGATTTTGGCAGCAAGCTTTGCTTCCATCATGCCGGTTTTTGCATCCGGCCATGCATACACGATATCTGCGCCAAGAGACTTGGAATTCATAATCGTATAGGCACTTCCATATGCCCTGTCCATAATCAGGTTGATTTTTGGAACCGTTGCAGATGCAAACGCGTTCACCAGGCGTCCGGCTGCTTTTGCAAGATTTTTTTCCGAGCACATCGAGGCACGGAAGCCGGCTGCATTGGTAAATGAAATAACCGGAATGTCAAACGCGTCGCAAAACATAATAAAATCTGCCGCCTTATTGCATCCCCTTGCGGATAATGCAGCGTCAAATTCTTCTGCCTTCGTTCCCTTTTCATCGTAAATTTCCGTACAGTTTGCAACTGCGCCGACAGTCATGCCGTTTAACTTGATAAATCCTGCAACCATTTCTTTTGCATAATCTGCTTTTGCTTCTGCAAATACATGGCTGTCCGAAATTTCGCTTAATACATAGCGCGGGTCGCCCTTCATGGTATCAAGGCTCACGCAGGCGCGGTTTAAGTCGTCCATGCAGTCTTCGCTGCAGCCGCTTTGTGCGTTATTGGAAGGAAGGATGCATACAAGCTGGCGGATGCGGGCCATAATCTCATCTTCGGAACAGACTGCATCTATCATGCCGGTCTCTGCACTCTGGAATGCGGCAGAAGCGGTATTGCATTTGTCGATGCGGTTGCCGTCGATTGCATTTGGGGAATTGATAAACAGCTTTGTGTTATCTGCTTCTGCAAATGCAAAGTCACTGAGCGCAGGAACAATCGCAAGGCCGCCGCCGCAGGTGCCGAATACGGCGCTGATTTGCGGAACAACGCCGGATGCCTTCGCCTGCTGGCTGTAAATCATCCCGAACGCTTCGAGTGCATCGACAGATTCCTGAAGGCGGATGCCGGCGCAGTCAATCAGGCCGATGACCGGCGCTCCCATTTTGACCGCCATGTCGTATACGGCTGCGACTTTCTTCGCATGCATTTCACCTATCGTGCCCCCTAAGACCGATGCGTCCTGGCTGTAAATAAATACCAGATTCCCGTCAATCAGGCCGTGCCCGGTAATGACGCCGTCGGAAGGAGTGTCTGTCTGTGCCAGATTGAAATCGGTGCTGCGTGCAGTAACAAGCGAACCAATTTCCATAAAGCTGTTTTCATCGACTAACTTTGCAATACGCTGCATTGCAGAGTTATCTTTCTTATTACTCATTCTTTAGCCCTCCATCTATTTTGAAACTTTTCAAAAATTTCGTCATTATATATAGTAACGCTTTTTATTGGAATATTCAATATGAAATGAGAATTTTGTTAAAATTTTCACTTTAAGATGCTGGGGCGGGATTGGGGGGATGGCCTCTCGGACGCTGGCCCTGGAACTCAGGCTGTGTCCGGCTGTTCCGGTTACAGAATATAAGAACTCCTAAGCATTCTGCTTCTGCGCTGTGGAAACCGGACGGTACGGCGCCTTAATTCGCCTTCGGCTAAAAGGCGCCTTCGGGCTTTCGCCCCCTGGTTTTTGGGCAGAATGCTAAGGAGTTCTAATATTCTTTCACAGTCACTGCCAGACACAGCCAGAGTTCCAGGGCCAGCTGTTTCCTGTAAGGCGCTCTCACCTCAATCCCGGAGCTGCGCGGTGGCGGACATATTACGGAAGGTTTTGTCGGGAATTTTCTGTGTAGTTTTCTCGTTTCAGCCCCGGCGCTGCATGATGGCGGGATGGGAAGATTTTGCTGAAAGCTTGCGGCGCTTCAAAGCATACGGACAAAAGACGCTGAAAAGCCAGCCTTTCATACGTGAAGCATGTGAAAACCAGCTGGAAAAGAGCGGCTGCACAGTCACGCC
>OFGR01002368.1_pt1 | contig 12732 bp, 7 predicted proteins | sample 1521811 | NCBI WGS metagenome assembly OFGR01 (sample SAMEA3504098, study PRJEB24116) | mouse gut metagenome | biome: mouse gut; feature: mouse-associated habitat; material: faeces | place: Denmark | collected 2011
CGCCGCCGCCGCAGGCCGCCAGGGCCAGGAGCATGCAAAGGGACAAAACAAGACACAGAACCTTTTTCATTTTTTCTTCCTCGCTTTCTGAATTATGTAGGCTCGGGCGCTGCCCGGGGCTACAACCACATTAAAAACGATTCCCCCGCCAAAGTCAATACATTTTCGTCAATTCAACTATTTTTGTCTTAATAAATAAGACAATATTTTAGTATAATATGCAAAATAGAGACAAATTTCATCGGACAACCTGCGGCCGCGTCTGCTTTTGTTTGATATTTCATGATTTGTTATCCGGAAATGTTTGTTTTTATCCGGTTCGGCTTCAAATAGGGATAGGCGCGCGCTCCGGCAGGTTGCCCAACCGCCGGGATATTGTTTGAAATTTTATGATATATGTTAGAAATTATAATCATCCAGTCCATCCCGTCCCCAGGTGCGCCGGACAAAATGTACGTTTTTTTCGGGGCTGCGCGGAAAAGTACGCAAAAATGTCTCTAATTATAGGAGACAAATTTTCGCCCGCCATATGATATAATAGAATGAACCAAGAAAAAACCATCGGAAGGAGGCGGAGATATGGCCGCAAAATACCGGGTCCTGGCGGACCGTCTGCGGGAGGAGCTGGGCCGGAGCAGCGGAAAGCAGGGGTACAAGCTGCCTACGGAGCTGGAGCTGACGGCCCGCTATCAGCTCAGCCGCCAGACCGTCCGCCACGCCCTCCGCCTGCTGGAGGAGGAGGGGCTGATCCACCGCCGGCAGGGCAGCGGGTCCTACGCCACCGGCCTGACCCCCAGCGCCGCGCCCCGGCAGATCGCGGTGGTGGCCTCCTTCATGGACGACTACATCTTTCCCGCCATCCTCCACGAGGCGACGGAGGTTTTCTCCCGCCAGGGCTACTCCACCGCGGTCTACGCCACGGAGAATCGGGTGAGCCGGGAGCGGGAGATCCTCCTCCGGCTGCTGGAGGAGCCCATGAGCGGCCTGCTGGTGGAGGGGTCCAAGACCGCCCTGCCCACCCCCAACGGGGACCTCTACCAGCGTCTGCGCCAGGCGGGCACGCCCATGGTGTTTCTCCACGGGGCCTACGGGGAGCTGTCCGGGGTCCCCTGCGTGGCGGACGACAACTACGGCGGCGGGTATCAGCTGGCCCGGTATCTGGCCAGCCGGGGCCACCGGGAGTTTGCCGGCATCTTCAAGAGCGATGACGCCCAGGGACCCCAGCGCTACCACGGCGCGCTGGCGGCCGTCCGGGACGAGGGCCTGCCCATCCGGGACCGCCGCTTCGCCTGGTATGACAGCGAGGACCGCCGCCGCCTGCTGGAGGAGAAGGACGGCCGCGTGCTGACGGACTTCCTGCAAAACCGGCTGGGGGACGCCACGGCGGTGATCTGCTACAACGACGAGATCGCCTTCCATCTGGTGCAGGTCCTGCTGGCGGCGGGCCGCCGGGTGCCGGAGGAGGTGGCGGTGGTCAGCTTTGACAACAGCTACCTCAGCCAGATCAGCCCCGTGCCCATCACCTCCCTCAGCCACCGCAGCCGCATGGGCCGGGTGGCGGCGGAGCAGATGACCGCCCTGCTGCGGGGCGAGGCGGCCCACTCCAGGTTTCTGGAGTGGGAGCTGGTGGTCCGCAGCAGCGGCTGACCCGCATCTCTACATTATAATAAATAGAAATTCCTGGGGCTTTTTCTGAAAAGTGGTTGACAAAACAGGGAAGGCCATATAAAATTAGAACGATACTGCGGATGACAGCCCCGCCCCCACGGGGGTGGGGCTGATCTTTCCCTGCCGCGGCCTTCCGGCTGGCGGGGAAGCGTGTAGGAGGATATCGCCACTCATGGACTACAACAAGACAATCAACCTGCCACGGACCGACTTCCCCATGCGGGCGGGCCTGCCGGCCAGGGAGCCCGCTATGCTGGAGAGGTGGGAGGGCATGGACCTCTACCACGAGCTTCTCAAGAAGAACGAGGGCAGGCCCCGCTACGCCCTCCACGACGGCCCCCCCTTCTCCAACGGTGCGCTCCACATGGGCCACGCCCTCAACAAGTCCATCAAGGACTTCATGGTCCGCTCCGCCGCCATGCGGGGATACTATACCCCCTATATCCCCGGCTGGGATAACCACGGCATGCCCATCGAGTCCGCCATCATCAAGAAGAACAAGCTCAACCGGAAGAAGATGAGCGTGCCCGAGTTCCGCTCCGCCTGCCACGAGTTCGCCCAGCACTACGTGGACGTGCAGCGGGAGGGCTTCAAGCGCCTGGGCATCATCGGGGACTGGGACCACCCCTACCTGACCATGGACCCGGCCTTTGAGGCTGAGGAGGTCAAGATCTTCGGGGAGATGTACAAAAAGGGCGTGATCTACAAGGGCCTCAAGCCCGTGTACTGGTGCCCCCACGACGAGACGGCCCTGGCGGAGGCGGAGATCGAGTACCAGGAGGACCCGGTCACCACCGTATACGTGAAGTTCCCCCTCCGGGACGGCCAGGGCAGACTGGACGGGCATGACCGGATCTTCTTCCTCATCTGGACCACCACTATCTGGACCCTGCCAGGCAACCTGGCTATCGCCCTCCACCCCAGGGAGAGCTACGCCCTTGTCAGGGCCGGGAACGGCGAGACCTATATTCTGGCCGAGGCCCTGGTGGAGAAGGTGATGAAGGTTGGCGGCGTGGAGAGCTGGGAGGTCCTGGAGACCCACCCGGGCGCCTTCTTCGAGAACATGCTGGCCGGCCACCCCTTCCTCCCCAAGACCAGCCGCCTGGTGAACGCGGAGTACGTCACCATGGACTCCGGCACCGGCTGCGTCCACACCGCCCCCGGCTTCGGCGCGGACGACTACCAGACCTGCAAGCGCTACGGCATGGAGATGGTGGTGCCCGTGGACGACCGGGGCCGCCACACCGACTACGCCGGCAAGTACGCCGGCATGAAGACCGAGGAGAGCAACCCGGTCATCCTGGCGGACATGAAGGAGAACGGGGCCCTGTTTGCCAGCGAGGACATCGTCCACTCCTACCCCCACTGCTGGCGGTGCAAGAACCCCATTATCTTCCGGGCCACCCCCCAGTGGTTCTGCTCGGTGGAGTCGTTTAAGGACGCCGCCGTGGCCGCCTGTGACGACGTCCGCTGGCTGCCCGGCTGGGGCATCGACCGGATGAAATCCATGATTCAGGAGCGGGCCGACTGGTGCATCAGCCGCCAGCGCCGGTGGGGCCTGCCCATTCCCGTGTTCTACTGCGCAGACTGCGGCAAGCCCATCTGCACCGACGAGACCATCGCCGCCGTGTCCAAGCTCTTTGGCGAGAAGGGCTCCAACGCCTGGTATGAGACCGAGGCGGCGGACATCCTCCCCAAGGATTTCGCCTGCCCCCACTGCGGAAGCAAGTCCGGCTTCACCAAGGAGGAGGACACCCTGGACGGCTGGTTCGACTCCGGCTCCACCCACTTCGCCTCCATGAAGCGGGACCAGGGCTTCTGGCCCGCCACCGTGTATATGGAGGGCCTGGACCAGTACCGCGGCTGGTTCCAGTCCAGCCTGCTCACCGCCGTAGGCGCTCTGGGTCAGGGTGCGCCCTTCCAGGAGTGCGTTACCCACGGCTGGACAGTGGACGGCGAGGGCAAGGCCATGCACAAGAGCCTGGGCAACGGCGTGGACCCGGCGGACATCTTCAAGAACTACGGCGCGGACATGATCCGCCTGTGGGCCGGGTCCGCAGACTACCACGCGGACGTGCGGTGCTCGAAGAACATCTTCGAGCAGCTCTCCCAGAGCTACCTCAAGTTCCGCAACACCGCCCGGTACTGCATAAACAACCTGGACGGCTTTGACGCGGACCATCTGGCGGCCCCGGAGGAGATGCTGGAGCTGGACCGCTGGGCCGTGACCAGGCTGAACAAGCTCATGGAGCGGTGCGAGGCGGCCTACCAGAACTACGAGTTCCACGTGGTCAGCCACGCGGTGAACGACTTCTGCGTGGTGGAGCTGAGCAGCTTCTACCTGGACATCATCAAGGACCGGCTCTACTGCGAGGAGCGCAGCGGCCTGCTCCGCCGCAGCGCCCAGACCGCCCTGTATCTCATCCTGGACACCATGACCAGGATCTTCGCACCCATTCTGGCCTTCACCTGCGACGAGATCTGGCAGGCCATGCCCCACCGGTCCGGGGACGATCCCCGCAACGTTCTCCTCAACCAGATGAACAAGCCCTTTGTGGACTACGCCCTGGACGACGACGCCATGGCCGCCTGGGATGGACTCATCAAGGCCCGGGACGCGGTGAACGCCGCCCTGGAGAGCGCCCGGAGCGAGAAGAGGATCGGCAAGGGCCTGGAGGCCAGGGTCACCCTGCCCGCCGCCCTGCTGGCCGGATGCCGGCAGCTGACGGAGGAGGAGCTGGCGGACCTGCTGATCGTCTCCCAGGTGGAGACGGGCGAGCATGACAGCATCGCCGTGACCCCCGCGCAGGGGGCCAAGTGCGAGCGGTGCTGGAAGATCCTCCCCTCCGTGGGCAGGGACGGCGAGCACCCAACCCTCTGCGCCCGGTGCGCCCGGGTGGTACGGAAGCTGGATATTCAGTAGCTTTCCATCATACGATAAGCGGCGCGGAGCTCTTCCGCGCCGCTTCCTAGACGATATTGTTTGAAAGGAGTATTGATGACCATGAGATCCCTTTTCCACAAGCGCATGACCGCCGCACTGCTGGCGGTGGTCATGGTCCTCTCCCTGCTGCCTGGGCAGACCGCCCGGGCGCTGGCAGCGGATCCGGATGACGATGTGCGGGGCAGCATTTCCGCCACCCTGCGCATCGACTATGCCCAGTCCCTGGAGACCCTGCGTGACCGGGAGGTCCGGGTGGAGGTCCTCCGGGGGAGTACCTCCCTGGGGACCGTCCCCCTCACCGCTTTTGAGGCGGGCAGCCTCTCCGGCGGCAGTCAGGTCCTGGTCTCCGCCCGGAGCCGGGACGGCGGGGACCTGGGCGGCGGCAGCTGGCCCGGGTATCTGGACCTGGAGCTCAACGGCCTGCCCCTGGACACCTACACCCTCCGGTTCACCGGCCGGGGCTACGTGCCCTTTGAACAGAAGGTCACCTTCTCCAACTACGCCCAGCACGTCCTGCTGGGCACCGGCGACGGCACCTTCACCCTGGGCGACGTGAACGGCGACGGGAAGGTGAGCACCGCGGACCGGGAGGCCCTGGCCGCGGCCCTGCAATCCCAGGATCCCAAGGATCTGGAGCGCTATGACCTCAACGGCGACGGCCTCATTGACATCGTGGATCTGGCCTACATAGACCGGCAGCTGAATGCCTCCGGCGGTGCGGAGGTCATCCCCACCGCCCTGCTCAACCCGCCGGTGGTCATCAGCGATGTTGAGAAGGCGCTGGCGGATGCGGGCGTTACCTGCGAAGGCGGCGAGCTGGCGGACCTGTTCCGGGATAAGGCGGACCCGCAGTACATCAACTTCCACAAACCCGGCGGCGGGGATATTGTTCTGCCCCTGCCCCTGGATGAAACCACGGATATGTCGGAGATCCGCATCGTCACCCCCGCCGCCGGGCAGCCCGGGGCTATCCTCACCGGCGAGATCCTGGTGGAGGACGCGTGGGGGAACACGATAAGCATCCCCTTTGACTACACCACGCCCGAGGGCGTTCACGCCATCACCCGGGACCCTGACAGCAACGTCATCACCATCAGCCTGGGCAAGCGGGTGCCGGTGAAAAAGATCACCATCACCGTTGTCAAGACGGATGCGGGCTATGCGGCTGTGGAGTCCATCCAGTTCCTCCAGGACATTGTGCCGGAGAACCCCGCCGCCCCCAACACCAAGGTAACGGACGTAGCGGCCGAGGCGGGCAGCGAGAGCGTGCGCCTGCGCTGGCGGAATCTGCCCAACGTGTCCGGCTATAAGATCCTCTACTGGCCCCAGGGCAAGGAGGATCTGACCCAGGAGCTCCATGTGGACGTGAACAGCGCCACCGTCACAGGTCTGGAGAATCTGAAAACCTACTGCTTCACCGTCACTGCCACCGACGGCAGCTGGGAGGGCAAGCCCTCTGAGCCCGTCACCGCCACCCCCCAGCCCGCCAAGGTGCCCGACAGGGTGGACATGGTCACCGTGACCAGCATGGACGGCGCCCTGCGCGTGGGCTGGAAGGCCGCCAAGGGGGCCACGTGGCACGAGCTCTTCTATCGGGAGAAGGACGCCGCCGGCTGGACCCAGTCCGGCGGCCGGCTGGAGGACACCCAGGCCACGATTGAGGGCCTGACCAACGGCGTGACCTATGAGATCTACGCAGTGGGCTGCAACGACATCGGCCGGGGCCCCCAGTCCACCATCGCGGAGGGCACTCCCAAGGCCGTGGACTACTCCCGGCCCGCCGGCATCCCCACGGAGGGCGTGCTGGAGTATCAGGATATTGAGTCCATCCGTCTGGCCGACACGGGCAACTACTCCCACACCGCCCACCCCAGCGGCTTCCAGCCCGCCAGCATGGCGGACGGGGACTTCCGCACCCACTGGACCAGTCAGGCCTGGGGGGACGGCAACCACGCCCGGAGCAAGCAGGTGATCTGCACCCTCAAGGAGCCCCAGCACCTGACCGCCGCCCTGTGGATCCCCCGGATGGACGGCACCTATTCCGCCAACCTGAAGGCCTACACAATCACCATCTGGCGGGAGGGGGATGACCTGAGCGGACCGGGCACCAGGATTGTGCCCAACGAGAACCAGGAGGACGGCGGCCTGCGGACCTGGGAGACCATCCCCAACAAGGTGGCTGACGACCGCTTCGCCTTCCTGCCCTTCGAGCCGGTGGAGAACGTCAAGCAGATCGCCATCACCATTGACCAGAACGGCTACACGGCGGTGAGCCTCTCGGAGCTCATGTTTATGACCTACAGCGCGGAGAGGAACCTGCCCGGGGATATCGCCGCTCTCTTTGACGAGGATCTCCACACCGCCCTCAAGTCCGGCGTGACCGCAGAGCAGATCGAGGCCCTCCAGGCCCGTCTGGACAGCGACGAGAAGAACTACTACCTCTACGTGGACGTTTTGCAGGATGAGCTGAAGCTGGCCCGCAGTCTGCTGAGCGGTCAGGGCGCCACCGGCGTGGTGGTCAACGGCATCCAGGCCCGGAGCGGCAGCGCGGACAGCAGGTATGGCCAGGGCGGCAGCGTCCTCCAGCCCCTGGGCGTGGCCGCCGGGGCGGGGACTGAGCTGGTGATCTACGCGGAGGGGATCCCCACAGACGCCCCGGTAAGCCTGGTGGCCACCCAGTTCAACGCCCAGGTCAACTCCTGGCAGAAGACCGTGGGCACCCTGCGCAACGGCCGGAACATCCTGGCCATCCCCCAGATCACCTCGGACAGCGACAAGACCAAGGGCGGCAGCCTCTATCTCACCTACGGCGGCAGCGAGGCCAACGCCCAGAATATTAAGCTCCACGTTCTCCGGGGTACGGCCATCCCCACCCTGGAGCTGTCCAACTGGTACAAACTGGATGATACCGCCCGCCGGGAGGCCATTGGCCGCTACGTGGACGATCTGGCCCAGTACATGGTTGACGCCAAGATCAGCAGTCCCGCGTCCGACTGGCGCAACGTCACGGAGATCTCCACCCCCTCGGTGCTCCTCTCCCTGCCCGCCGCAGCGGTGAGCGCCGCCCTGGGCAATGGGACCCGGGAAGAGAAGATCACCACCCTCTATAATGACATCCTGGCCTGGGAGGATATCATGTACATCTGCAAGACCACCCAGGGCATCAGCGCTACCTATGAGAACAACGACATGCACACCAGGCAGAACATCCGGTGCATGACCATGTTCTCCGGCGCGTTCATGTACGCCGCCGGCAGCCATATCGGCATCGGCTACGGCTCCTGCGGCGGCATGGTGGTGGGTAAGCCTGTCAGCATGACCGGCCCGGGGAACGCCAACAGCCTCTTCGGCTGGGGCATTGCCCATGAGATCGGCCACAACATGGATAAACTGGGCCGGGCGGAGATCACCAACAACATCTACTCCATCATGGTCCAGACCTATGACGGCCGGGACAACACCCAGCGCTCCCGCCTGGAGAACAGCGAGAAGTACAAGGACATCTTCACCAAGACCGCCCAGGGCTACCCCGGCGCGGCAGGGAACGTGTTCGTACAGCTGGGCATGTATTGGCAGCTCCATCTGGCCTATACAGACAGTACAAACTCTCTGGATTTCTACAACAGGTTCTTCACAGCCTGGAAGGCCGGGACCTATACCGGCGGGGCCGAAACCTATGACGAAAAGGTGGCCCTCACCGCCGCAGGTGTGACTGGAAAGGACCTGAACGAGTTCTTCCGGCGCTGGGGAATGCAGCTGAGCGACAGCGTGAAGAGCAAGATCGATTCCTACGCTGACGAGCCCCGGGCCATCTGGTATCTCAACGACGAGAGCCGCCGGGCGGCGCTGCGCAGCGAGAGCGCGGCCGCCGGCACCGTGACCGCTTCTGTGAAGAAGAACGGAGAGAAGGAAGTGAACCTCACCTTCTCCTTCAACGGCTCGGGGACGATCCAGGGCTTTGAGATTATCCGCAATGGCACGCCCATTGACTTTGTCATCTCCAGCAACTCCGGAACATATAAGGATGTTATTGGCTCCGGCAACCACCGGAACTATGCGTACACCGTGAAGGCCTACGACATCCTGGGCAATGAGGTGGGCATGGCGAATGCGGGCACCGTGCGCATTGCCTACGACAACGTGATTGACCCCAGCACGTACACCACGGAAAATGTGGAAAACGGCGTAAAGTTCACCTTCTCGGAAAAAACCCCTGTGTCCGGCATCAAGATAGCGGCCGGCGGCTGGGCAGAGAATGCGGCAATCTCGGTCAGCGTGGATGATACCTACGTCATCGGCGGCGACACAAGCGTCAATCAGGCTGTGGATGATAAGGGCAGCTATGTCCGCTACCTCCAGATGCCCGGCGCGGCTTCGGACGACACCCGGATCTATACCTATGAAGCCCTGACCGTCACCGTCACCGGCACGGGCATCACGGACAAGAGCAAGGTGCAGCTCATCGGTTACCCCGGCGATGATATCGCCTTCCTGGAGACGGGCTCGGTGGGCCGCCTTTACAGCGACTACACCTACGACACCCTCGAGGGCACGGAGACCATACCCGCCGGTACCCTGGTCATTACCGGGACCTACCGAGGCAGTCCGGTGTTCAACAACCTGCGGATTGACGGCAGATACCTGGAGACCACCATCAACGAGGATGGGACGCAGAGCGAAGATCTCGTGGAAAAGCCTGTGGTCGGCGCCGGCCTCCTCTTTGCTGCAGTGGTGGAGGGCGACATGAGCCTTGACATCAGCGACGGCTTCTTCCTCTTCGTTCCTGCGGACCAGGGGGAGATCAAGCTCCCGGACGCGGATGAACTGGATAAGGACTTTGAAGAGGTCAAATACAACCTGCCCAGCGAGATTAAGGCGGTTCTCTCCCGTTCGGACACGGCCACCGGCGGCAGCGTCCATCTGGGCGCGGAGACCATCTGGATCAGCAGCCCCGGCGGTGAAGACCTGCCCTACATCAAATTGGAGAATAATTGAGCATGAAAAGAAATCATTCCATTTTATCTCTGGCCCTGGCCCTGGCGCTGCTGCTGGGCCTTGCCCCGGCGGCCCGGGCCGCCGCCCGGCCTGAGCTGGTATGCACCCCAGGCCGGGAGACGGGTCAGCTCCAATTAGCCTTGGAGGGCCTGGACGGCAGCGGGATCTATGGCGCGCAAGTGGAGCTGACCCTGACCGGGGAGTACGCCGGCTGCTCCTTCACCCCCTACGGCGCGGGGGTCTACAGCCCCGGCTGTCAGGCCGCCGCGTCCCAGGGGAAGACGGAGGTAATCCTCTATCTCTCCGGCCAGAGCCCCCTGAACAATCGGGGTCTGCTGGAGCTGGGCACCCTGTCCATGGGGGCCAAGGGGGGGACTGACAGTCTCCCCCGGACCGCCCAGATGACCCTCCTGAACCGGGGCCTGGAGCCCCTCACGGGCGCCATGGGCGGCGACGTGCCGGTGGTCATCGGCACACGGAATCCCGGCGGCTCCGGCGGCGGCTGGAACGGCGGCGGCGGCACCGGCGGAGGAACTGCCAAGCCGGAGAAGCCCGATGAGAAGCCGCCGGAGACCCAGCAGCCCTCCACGCCGGACCTGGGGAACGTCACCCTGCCCTTTACGGACGTGAGCGCCCAGGACTGGTTCTATGAGGCGGTCCGCTTCGTCTACGCCCGGGGCATGATGAGCGGCACGGCGGAGAACCAGTTCTCCCCCCAGCAGACCACCACCCGGGGTATGATCGTCACCATCCTCCACCGGCTGGAGGGCACGCCGGAGGCCGGGGCGGGGACCGCCTTCACCGACGTGGCCGGGGGCGCGTACTACGCCCAGAGCGTGGCCTGGGCCTCCGCCAACGGCATTGTCAACGGCTTTGAGGACGGCTCCTTCCGTCCGGGCGAGGCCATCACCCGGGAGCAGATGGCGGCCATCTTCATGCGCTACGCCCGCTACAGGGGCGTGGACGTGACCGCCCAGGCCAGTCTGGACGGCTTCCCGGATCAGGCCAAGGTGTCCTCCTACGCCCGCGAGGCCATGGCCTGGTCCGTGAGCACGGGGCTCATCGGCGGCATGGACGGTCTTCTGGTCCCCGGCGGCAGCGCCACCCGGGCCCAGGCGGCCACCATCCTCATGCGCCTGTGCGTGAACGTGCTGGAAGCGCCATGATCGCGGTTGTCTGCGTGGATGACCGGGGCGGGATGCTCTTCAACCGCCGCCGCCAGAGCCAGGACCGGGTCCTCCGAGGGGACCTGCTGGCCCTGGCGGCGGGGCGGCCGGTCTGGATGAACGGCTATTCCCTGGGCCAGTTCGGTCCGGAGACGGGGGACCTGCGCACGGCGGAGGACTGCCTGGACCGGGCCGGAAAGGGGGAGCTGTGCTTTGTGGAGACCACGGACCCGGCCCCCTGGCTGGAGCGGATGGAGGGGCTGGTCCTCTACCGCTGGAACCGGCGGTATCCTGCGGACCTCTACTGCACCCTGCCCCTGGAGGACTTTGTCCTGGAGGAGCGCAGGGAGTTCGCCGGGTCCAGCCACGAGTGCATTACAAGGGAGGTGTATCGCCGTTGAAGCAGGGGAGGAGAGCCCTTGCGGCCCTGCTGCTGGCGCTGTGGTGCCTGCTGGGAGGCGGATGCGTATCCATTGAGATCTCCCAGGCCGGACCCGGGGTTACCGCTGCGCCGGAGGATATACCGGCGTTTTCGGGAGATCCCTACGTGGTCCTGCTGGACAATGAGCCCGGCTTTACGGAGAGCCAGCTCACGTCCAGCTCCTATGAGACCTACAGCCCCTTGGATCAGCTGGGCCGGTGCGGTCAGGCCATGGCCTGCGTAGGGACGGATTTGATGCCCACAGAGGAGCGGGGAGCCATCGGCTCCGTGAAGCCCACGGGCTGGCAGACGGTGAAGTACGACTGCGTGGACGGCAAGTACCTCTATAACCGCTGCCATCTCATCGGCTTCCAGCTCACCGGCGAGAACGCCAACAAACAGAACCTCATCACCGGCACCCGGTACATGAACGTGGACGGGATGCTGCCCTTTGAGAACATGGTGGCCGACTACGTGAAGGAGACGGAGAACCACGTCCTCTACCGGGTGACCCCCTTCTTCGAGGGGGAGAATCTGGTGGCCAGCGGCGTGCAGCTGGAGGCCAAGAGCGTGGAGGACCAGGGCGAGGGCGTATGCTTCAACGTGTATGTCTACAACTGCCAGCCCGGCGTGGTCATCGACTACGCCACAGGGAACAGCTGGGAGGAGTAATCCGCCGCCGCGCCGGAGGAACGGGGTGAAAAGGGACGGCTTTGGGGGGCTTGAAAAAATAGGGCTTGTGTTTCCTGGTGGAAACCGTTATAATACGCTTTAAGCTGCCCATTTTAAAATTTTACATTGGGGGAAAAACTAAGTGGAAATTATTATGATCGTCGTCATGATCGCCGTCATGTACTTCATGCTCATCCGCCCGGAGAACAAGAAGAAAAAGGCCGCTGAGGAGATGCGCAGCAGCCTGAAGGTGGGGGACACCATCACCACCATCGGCGGCATCGTGGGCACCATCTGCGCGGTGAAGGAGCAGACCATTGTGATGGAGACCGGCGCGGACCGGGTCCGCATCGAGTTCACCAAGTGGGCCATCTCCAGCAAGGGCACCCAGAGCACCGAGGAGGCGCCTGTGACGGAAAAAGAGGAGAAAAAGGAGAAGAAGGACAAGAAGGACAAGAAGTGAGTCCTCTCCGACCTGGCATGACAAGCACCCCTTTTGCATATGGTAGGGGCAGGACCGCATAGCTGTGCGGCATTGCCTCGAAAACCATGTGAAAAGGGGTGCTTTTATGGGTAAGGCGGAGGAGCGGGGGACCAACGCGGTTCAGATGGCCACGGGGGTGGCGCTGGGCGGGCTGCTGGCCCTGGGGATTGAGCTGATGATCCTGCTGCTGGGCTCGCTGGCGGTGTCCAACGGCATATTGAAGGAGGACGCCGCGCCCCAGCTGACGGCGGCTGCCTGCGTGCTGGGCTGCTTCGGGGGAGGTCTCCTGGCCTGTGCCAGGTGGAAGTCCCGGCGGCTGCTGGGCGGGCTGGCGGCGGGAGTGGTGTGCTACCTGCTCATTTTGGCGGTGGGCCTGCTTATG
>OFGR01002373.1_pt1 | contig 12690 bp, 11 predicted proteins | sample 1521811 | NCBI WGS metagenome assembly OFGR01 (sample SAMEA3504098, study PRJEB24116) | mouse gut metagenome | biome: mouse gut; feature: mouse-associated habitat; material: faeces | place: Denmark | collected 2011
ATGCTGAGTTGCACATAGAGAAAGCAGGAAGTGGAAGATGTGTTAGCAAGCTCGTAAAGCTTCCTGCCGTTCACCTTAAGAGCCGAGTACATGGGCGGTATCTGATCATAGTCTCCCACAAATCCCATGACTGCTTCTCTCACCTCATCTTCCGTAAGGTGAGACGTATCTCCCATCCGAATCGTCTGTCCGCTGGTATCCTGAGTATCTGTCACCCGTCCAAGAAGCAGCACAGTTTCATAGGTCTTATCTCTGTCCGTAATCAGATCACACAGCCTGGTTGCCCGTCCAAGACACACCGGCAGAACCCCCACCGCATCCGGATCAAGGGTTCCTGTATGGCCAATCTTTTTTTGATGGGTAATTCCCCGTATCTTCGCCACCACGTCATGGGAAGTATAGCCCTTCTCCTTTCGCACATTCAGAATTCCATGTATCATATGTATCCCCGCCATCTTTATTTTTGCATCATCTGGGCCTCAATCTGCCTGGACAGATTATTGAGCACATCGTAGTCCCCGCCATAGTAAGTCCGGCAGCCTTCTTGTGGCCGCCGCCGCCGAAATACTTTGCAACCTTGCTCACGTCCACTCTCTCCTTGGAGCGTAAGCTTACCTTGAAAACATTCGTCTCCAGCTCATACATGAAGATTGCTACCTCAACATCCTTTGTGACCCGAAGCTGGCTTACGATTCCGTCTAAATCCTTTACCTTCACACCATAGAAATCCATGGTCTTCTTGGTCACGTAGGACGCGATACAGGTCTTATCCATAAACAGTATGCTCTCAAGGAGGGTACGTCCCAAAATCTGGTTCTGGGCATAGGTCTTCTCATAATATGTGTCCTGAATAAGCCTGGCGCCATCCACCCCCTTCTCCAGAAGGCTTGCCGCCATTCGGAACGTGGAGGGAGTCGCACAGGTATACTGAAATACACCCGTATCATGCACAATACCCAGGTAGAGGGCCTCCGCCGTATCCAGGGAAATCTTATCATACTCCATGAGCTGGTAGACCAGCTCACAGGTGGAGCTGGCGTCCGCCACAGTATATTCATCCTGAGCAAATCCCGTGTTGCTGATATGATGGTCAATACAATAGGTTCTCTTGGCCTTGTCAAAAAGAGGGGCAGAGAATCCCAGACGCTCCTTATCGCCGCAGTCCAGACTGATAAACAGGTCGTACTCTTTATCTTCTGCAATCTCATGCCGGATGAGTTCCGTGGATTTCAGGCAGTAGAATTTATCCGGTATCTCCTCCAGATACACGTCCACTTTTTTATCGTTGTAATTATCCCTAATATAATGGTACAATCCCATACTTGATCCTACACAATCCCCATCCGGACGGATATGACCGCCGATAGCGATTGTCACGGCATTTTTCAGAATCTTATTCAGCATCAGCATCCCCTTCCGTTGAAATATTCCTGGTCACTTCGTCAATCTTCCTGGACATATTTACCCCATACTCAATGGACTGGTCCAACACAAAATGTATCTCCGGCGTGTTCCGCATATTCAGCGTACGGGCAAGCTCACGCCGGATGAACCCCTCCCCATTGGTAAGACCCGCAATGGTATCCTCCTGCTCCTTCTTACCGCCAAGCACACTGATATACGCCTTACAGGTCTTAAGATCCGGCGCAACCTCCGCCGCGACCACGGAGGTCCATGGCGCGACGCGGGGGTCCTTCATATTCCTGATAATATCACTGAGTTCTCTCTGGACCTCGGTATTGACCCTGGTATTCTTTATGCTTCTCTTTCTCATTTTCTTACACCCCTATCTATCTTGGGATTTCTACCATCTTGAATGCTTCTACAAGGTCGCCTTCCTTAATATCGTTAAAGTTAGCGAACACAAATCCGCACTCGTATCCCGCTCTGACTTCTTTTACATCATCCTTGAATCGTCTAAGGGATGCAAGAGGTCCTTCAAAGATCACAATTCCATCTCTGGTCAGGCGTACAGAACAGTCTCTCTCGAAGGTTCCATCCAGTACATAAGAACCGGCAATGGTTCCCACTCCGGACGCCTTGAAGGTCTGACGTACTTCTGCGTGGCCAAGCACCTTCTCCTCAAAGATCGGGTCTAACATACCCTTCATTGCTGCCTCTACGTCTTCAATCGCATTATAGATAACGCGGTACAGCCGGATATCCACGCCTTCTCTGTCCGCCGTCTCCTTCGCTGTCGCATCAGGACGCACGTTGAATCCAATGATGATTGCGTTGGAGGCAGACGCAAGGCTTACGTCGGACTCGTTGATGGCGCCCACGCCGCCATGGATGATCTTCACCACAACCTCCTCGTTGGTCAGCTTCAGAAGGCTCTGTTTCATAGCCTCCACGGAGCCCTGTACATCCGCCTTTACGACGATTCCCAACTCTTTTAAATTACCCTCCTGAATCTGGCTGAACAAATCATCCAGAGACAGCTTTGACTTCGTATCCTCAATCAGCTTCGCCTTGCTCTGTGAGATAAACGTCTCCGCAAAGCTTCTAGCCTCTTTATCATTCTCGCACGCTACAAACACTTCTCCTGCGTTGGGCACGTCATTTAAGCCCAGAATCTCCACTGGCATGGAAGGACCCGCCTCTTTTACACGTCTGCCCTTATCATCCATCATAGCTCTTACCTTACCATAGGCTGAGCCTGCCGCAATGGAATCTCCTACCCGCAGAATACCCTTCTGTACCAGGACGGTGGCCACTGAGCCTCTTCCCTTGTCAAGCTGAGCCTCCAGCACAAGCCCTCTGGCGCGGCGGTCAGAATTAGCCTTAAGCTCAAGCACCTCTGCAGTCAGGACAATCATCTCCATCAGGTCTTCAAGCCCCTGTCCGGTCTTAGCTGATACTGGCACAAACACTGTGCTTCCGCCCCAGTCCTCCGGAATTAGTTCATACTCGGTGAGCTCCTGCTTCACACGCTCAATATTGGCGCTGGGCTTATCAATCTTATTGACTGCAACCACAATCTCAACGCCTGCCGCTTTTGCATGGTTAATCGCCTCCACAGTCTGAGGCATCACGCCGTCATCCGCAGCAACCACCAGGATTGCGATATCCGTAGAGCTGGCTCCGCGCATACGCATGGCAGTAAATGCCTCATGTCCCGGCGTATCCAGGAAGGTAATCTTTTCACCATTTACATCCACCACATAAGCGCCGATGTGCTGTGTAATGCCGCCTGCCTCTTTGTCAATGACATTCGTATGACGGATCGCATCCAGAAGGGAGGTCTTGCCATGGTCAACATGACCCATAACACAGACTACAGGCGGACGCTTCTTCATGGTGCTTTCATCCTCCTCGTCCTCCTTAAGAAGCTCCTCGATTACGTCTACGACCTCCTCCTTCTCACAGAGTACATCGAACTCCAACGCAATTCCTTCCGCAGTCTCATAGTCAATCTCCTGGTTCACAGTCACAATTTTGCCCTGCATAAACAATTTCTTGACGATGACAGAAGGCACGATCTTCATCTTATCTGACAGCTCTTTGATGGTCAAAACCTCAGGAATCACGATAGATTTAATTTCTTCCTCCACCTTCTGCTCACGCTGCTGAGGCTTCTGGAACTGCTGCTTTGTGTCATTCTTTTTCTTGCCCTTAAGATTCCTGTCTTCCTCCTCCTCACGGCGGTATTCCTTTTTCTTATGGTCTTCCTTACCTTTTCCCTTGCTGCGCTGAGGCTTCTGCCCTTCCACAGCAGGAGACGGGATACTGGAATTGCCGCTTCTTTTTTCGCCTCCGCGGCGGTCGCCTCTTTCTCCGGGTCTGCGTCCCTGTACTCTATCTCGATCTCTGTCACGATCTCCTCCCTGGAAACGGTTATCGCGGTTCCTGTCTCTGTCACGATCCCCTCCCTGGAAGCGGTTATCGCGGTCGCGATCTCTGTCGCGGTCTCCTCCCTGGAAACGATTGTCGCGATTTCTGTCTCTGTCGCGGTCCCCTCCCTGGAAGCGGTTGTCACGATTTCTGTCGCGGTCTCCTCCCTGGAAACGATTGTCGCGTCCCTCCTGAGAGCGTTCCCCGCGCTGGGGCCTTGGGCCTCTGGAATCTGTACGTCTGTCCTGTCCCCGTTCAAAACGCTCACCGCGCTCAGAACGCTCCTGACGCCTTGGCGCCGGCTTCCTCTCGGAAGCTGCCGGACGGTCTGGGCCTCTGTCTGCTGGCTTTTCTGCCTCTCTGGCCGTCTGCTGTACATTCTGCGGCTTTTCTGCCGGCGCTGCTGGACGCTTCATTGGTTCTGCCGCCTCCGTTGCCGCCACGATGTCGGACGCTGCCGGACGCTTCGCCGGTTCTGCCGGACGTGCCATAACCGACTTAGCCGAAGCCGATGGAGCCCCTGCCGGACGCGCCATAGCTGACTTAGCTGGACGGCCATTGTTCACCTGCATAGGTTTCCCCTGTGTCTGAGCCCCCCGTCCGCTGCCTGCCGGAGCCGTTCTTCCTGTTGTTCTCTTTCCCTGCCTGGCTCCGTTCTGGGTATTCTGCGGACGAAAAACGTGAACAATATTCTTCTTCTTTGGAGCATCCTGCTCTTGCTTTAACGCTGCCGGCTCGCCTTTTGCCATGCCTTTTCTTACCACATTAGCATCTGCCTCCTCCAGCGCGCTCATATGATTCTTTACTTCTATATTTTTTCCGCCAAGGAACTCAAGTACCTCCTTACTTGGAACACCCAATTCCTTCGCCAACTCATATACTTTGATTTTTGCCATATTTACTACCTCCTCTATGCAACTGTGTTATCTTCTGCATCCATACTCTCTCTGATTCCCTTTGCAAACCCCTGATCTAATATTGCCAGAGATGCCCGGAACTGTTTCCCCATTGCATGCCCCAAGGTATCTTTGTCTCTATAAAAACAGATCGGCACGTGATAAAACTCACACATATTCTTAAACTTTTTCTTTGTATTATCAGACGCATCATTAGCTATGACAACCAACGCGGCGGCGCCGGACTTCACTTCTTTCTCCGTACAAAACTCCCCGCTGACCGTCTTTTGGGCCTTCGTAGCCAAACTAATGAGCGACAACGCTTTACTCCTTTGACCCAAGTAATCCCATCTCCTTTTCCAATGCCTCATATACTTCTGCCGGAATGGACTGCTTAAATGAACGTTCAAGTCCCTTATTCAAAACCGCCTTCTTAAGACACTCTCCAGATGGGCAGATATATGCGCCCCTTCCGTTTTTCTTGCCTGTAGCATCCAGCATAAACTGGCCCTCCTTCGTCCGAATCACTCGAATCATCTCTTTTTTACCCTTCATCTCCTGACAGCCTACGCATCTGCGAACGGGTACTTTTTTATTTGCACTCAAATAATCACCTAATCCTCTACTTCCTGAAATATAATCTCGTCTTCCTCGCCATAATCGTCCTGTGAAAATTCCTCTGCATTGTCCCCGTCATAACCGTCGGCCTCAGAATCATGAACTCCCTCGTCTTCCCAAGGAGCAGCCTGCCCTTCATCCTCTGCGTATTCTTCTATATGCTCCTCAGGATAGGTCTCCTCGTATTCTTCTTCGTAAACGCCCTCACTCAGCTCAAGATAATTCTCCGGAAGATCACCGGACTCAATCGCCTGGGTCTCGCTCTTAATATCAATCTTATAGCCAGTCAGCCTGGCGGCAAGCCTGGCATTCTGTCCCTCCTTGCCGATGGCAAGGGACAACTGGTAATCTGGTACGATTACGCCCGCCGTCTTGTCATCCGGATCCGCCATAACCGAAATGACCTTGGCAGGACTTAAGGCATTCTCAATTAAAATCGCCGGATTATCACTCCAGTTGATAATATCAATCTTCTCGCCTCTCAGCTCATTGACAATGGCATTGACACGGCTTCCGTTCATACCCACGCAGGCTCCCACAGGATCCACATCCGGATCATTGGACCACACGGCAATCTTGGTTCTGCTTCCCGCCTCTCTGGCAATGCTCTTAATCTCTACCACGCCGTCCTTAACCTCTGTAACCTCCGCCTCAAAGAGACGCTTCACAAGCTCCGGATGGGTACGGGAAACCAGAATCTTCGGCCCCTTGGTAGTATTTTTAACCTCCACAATGTAAAGCTTCACACGTTCGGTGGGTTTAAATACCTCCCCCTTCACCTGCTCATTCTCCGTCAGCATTGCATCTGCTTTCCCAAGGTTGATGCTGACGTTCCTTCCAATATATCTCTGTACAATACCGGTGACGATATCCTTCTCCTTCTCGAAATACTGGTCATAGACCACCTTTCGCTCCTCCTCACGAATCTTCTGAAGAATCAGATTCTTCGCATTCTGAGTCGCAATACGGCCGAAAGACTTGGACTCAATAGGAATCTGCACAATATCCCCAAGCTCATACTTGCCGTCAATACCTCTGGCATCTTCTAAGCTGATCTCCTCCAGCTTATCCTCCACTTCTTCCACCACCGTCTTTTCCGCAAACAGTCTGTAGTCACAGGTCGTTCTGTCCATAATCACCCTGATATTGTCAGCTTTTCCAAAATGATTCTTACAGGCATTCAGTAAGGAATTTTCAATGGCATCCATCAGCGTCTCTTTGCTGATCTCCTTTTCCTTTTCTAATATATTCAACGCTTCTAACAATTCCGTATTCATCGTATCATCCTCCTATCTAAAAAATCAAACGCGAAAGCTTTGCCAATCTCTTAAAAATCAAACGCAAGACGTATCAGCGCAATATCAGCCTTCTCAAATGTTCTCACATTCCCGCCGTCCTCTTCGATGGTTACCGTCGTCTCGTCATATTCCTTCAAAATTCCAGTAAATTCCTTCTGCTTCTCAATCATACGGTAAGTCCGAATCTCCACTTCTTTTCCCAGACTCCGCTTATAATCCTTCTCCTTTTTAAGAGGCCTGCCAAGTCCGGGAGAGCTTACCTCCAGGATGTATGCCTCATCTATATAATCCTTCTCATCCAGGATATCCGAAAGTCTGCGGCTCACAGCTTCGCAATCGTCAATACTGATTCCATCAGGCTTATCAATATATGCCCTGAGATACCAGGTACTGCCTTCCTTTACATATTCCACATCCACGAGTTCAAATCCGTACTCATCCACTATGGGATTCAGGATATCTTCTGTCTTCTGTTCATAGCTCTCTCTCTTTGTCAACGGCAAATTCCTCCTTACCAACAAATAAGAGTGAACATCCGTCCACTCTTATGCCGATTTCCTTATGTAACTGTTACACAGTATAGCACCAAATCCCTGTAAAATCAAGGCTTTTTTCTAAATAATTCCTTTCGTGCACTGACCTATTTGTTTTTATCTAAAGCGTACTAGCCCTGTACCTGCAAAAGCTTTGTCTTCAGCTCATGCTCCAAACGCACCATCTCCTGCTCTGCCTCTGCCCGCTTCTTCCTTCCCTCTCTCTGAATCTGCATCACCTCATCAAGAGTAGAGATTAAAGTCTCGTTGGTATGCTTAAGAGTCTCAATCTCCACGATGCCCCTCTCCGACTCCCTGGCCGTCTCTGTGACCGCCAGCTTGAGCTTATCTGCATTCCTTCGCAGAAGCTCATTGGTCATATCCGTCACTTCACGCTGAGCGGCGGCAGCCTGGGCAGAATGCTCTACGCCAAGGGTCAGCACCATCTGGCTTTTCCAGAGAGGAATGGTATTGACAATGGTAGACTGAATCTTCTCCACCATCAAAGTATCCAGCCGTATCTGGGGAGCCGTCTGCATGGAAACCGTTCGAGTCAGCTCCAGATCATGAATCTTCTTCTCGAACCGGTTGCACATGGCATCTAAATCCCTTGCCGCCTGGGCATCCTCTGCAAGCCCTGAGCGCGACGCCTTAGAAAGAAGTTCGGGAAGCTTAGTGCTTCGCACCTCGGCAAGCTTCTTCTTTCCTGCCAGGATATACATGGACAACTCTTTAAAATATGTCAGATTCAGCTCATACATCTTATCCAGCACCGCAACATCCTTAAGAAGCTGCACCTGATGGGATTCCAGTACTCTGCAAATCTGGTTGATATTCGTCTCTGCCTTGGCATACTTAGCTTTCATGGCCTGGATTCTGCCAGAGCCCTTCTTGAAGATTCCAAAGATGCCCTTTTCCTCCTCCTCGTCAAAACTGCGAAGCTCCTTCACCACTCCTTGAAGCAGCTCGCCCACTTCTCCCAGATCCTTTGTCCGCACATTCTCCAACGCCGCCTCGGAAAAATCCGCCATCTTCTTCTGGGTCCCAGCCCCATACTGTAAGATCGCATTGGAGTTCATCAAGTCAATCTGTGCGGCAAAGGCATCCACCGCCCGCCGTTCCTCCTCTGATAAAATATTCTCATCCAGCACAGGCGCTTTTTCTTCTGTCACTATCTGAGGTTTTGGCTCGTCCTGAAACGGGTTAAGCGTCAACTTTGGAGTCGCCTGAAAGTTCTCAAATTCGTTCTTCATCTTATCTCCCATCCTTCACAATCAATTCGGCTTGTGCAAGCCGTCGTCCGTAAGCCCCTCCTGGGCAAGCATGGTATGCAATACCGATATATCCGAGGAAACGTCCCACGCCGTCTCCTGGAATAAGCCGTCCAACAGCTTCTCAAACGCCAGGTTCAGCGTATCCAACGTGGCCTCAATCTCCCGTTTAGAGGAACGGATATTCTCGCCGTCGATTGGCTGTGCATCCAGCTCTCGGTACGCCTCCAAAAGCTTCACGGTGGTGGGCAGATAATATTCCATCAGCCTGCGGATGTCGTCCACAGCTTCAGGCTCCTGCTCTACCCTGTCGAAAATCTTATCCACCAGCATCTCCATGTGGGAAATCTTCGCAGATATCTCTGCGCCGGAGATAGCGTCATTGCAGGCGTGAATCTTCCGGATATAGGCATCCCCCTCACCCACCACCTTCTGTACCTCTGGCGGCAGCTTAGAATGTCCGCCTTCTGTACCCCGATTGTTCTGCGGGATGCTCTCGTCCTCTGCCCGCTGCTGCTTTGCCGCCTTTTCCTGTTCAGCTACCCTTCTGTCCGCCTGTATCTGCTTGTACTGCTGATACATCCCATGGCTTGTGATTAGACAGGTCTTTTCATCATCCAGATGCCCCTCCAGAAACCATCCCTTGGCAAACATATATTCCAAATCCTTGACTACAAATTTGACGCTCTTATGAACCTTCTCTGAAAGCTCACGGATATTGCAATACTCACGCATACCGAGAACCTGCACGTATGTGCGGAACCTTTTCACCCTGCCTTGTATACCGGCGCCGCACCCAAAGGCCACAAATCCCGCGACTGCAAATATCAAAAACAGCGCTGTAACCATAATCTCCGGAATCCCGAATGCTCCGGCCATCAATGCTGTGATAACGAAAAACACCAGGGCTACGGAGAACATACTGCCTGCGACTGCCCCAAATACCGTCGTAAGCGTGCCGCCCACCTGCACACCGGCGGGTTTGCGGTACAACACCGGAAGCTGCTTCTTCCTCCCGCTGCCATAGCCATACTCCTGCCCCAAATGTCCATTCCTTCTGTTATCTCTCCCACGAACAGTATCCTGTGAACCAAAGCTTCTGTTCACAGGACCTCTGCCTCTTGACTGAAATTGCTGCGCTTCCTGAGCGTTCCGGATATTTCTGGAAACGCTGTCAACCGCATTATTAATCGTATTCGTAATCGTCTGATTCAATTTCCCGAAGTCCTGGGCATCAATGGCATCCTGCACCGTCTTACGGATATCCTCCCCAAACTTCTCCCAATCCCGATTTATCATCTTGTCCTCCAAATCTGCTGTACGTATTCAAAGTCCCATGTAAATTACATAAGACTCTTTCGTTCAGGATGGGATTATTGTATCACATTCATTTCCCGACAGCAAGATTTTCAAAAGATTTCCGAAACGGAATCTGCCTAAAAGGAAAATTGACTGACTGTCTGGGTTGGTTTTACTTCTTTTTCAGCCGTTCCTGCACAAAATATATACTCCTCCCCTACCGACAGGTTTGGAGATGATATTGCAAACCACTGGGCGGTTTTCTCTGTAACCGTCTCGGCAAGCGTATTCCCCTCTTTGTCTTTCAGGGAAATAACGGCTCCCGCCTCGATTGCCTTGTCCGTTTGAAATACCAGCGACACCTGCGTGGAATCCTCGCTTGGCTTCTGAGCCATTCCAATGCTTCCGATGGCAACCAATGTGCCGCCTGTTATCCTGCAGGAGGCCGCATAGTCCAGGGTACCGTTTCCACCGTCAGCCGGCCCGTGTACCGTGACCTCGCCTCCATCTATAAAAATGTCTCCATTAGCGTCCAATCCGTCACCATTGGCGTTGACGTATATAATGCCTCCGTTGATGGTCATAGAGGCGCCTTGATCCTCGTCTGCCATAAAATCCTTCTTCTTTTCTTCCGTAACGGCTTCAGAGTCTCCTGCAGCGTTGATTCCGTCGTCTGAGGCTTCAATCTTTATATCCCCATCTTTAATGACAATATCAAATCCCTCCAATCCTTCGTAGCTTTTCTGAATGTCTATACTTCCGCCATCTACAATCAACGTTTTCTCAGCGTGAATTCCGTCGTCTCCGGTGGAAACGGTGATTGAGCCTCCCTGAACCGTAACATTTTGATTACTGTGGATTCCGTCATCCTGTGTGTCCAGATTAAATTCTCCTCCTGCAATAATTAATTCTACATAGGATTTTAACCCTTTTGTGCTGACAGTCTCAGATTCCCCATCTTCGTGAGCCGGCATATCTCCTTTCGGCGGCGTCATTCCCCCTTCTGGTATGTCTCCTTCTGGCGGCGTCATTCCCCCTTCTGGTATTTGCCCCTCCATCTCTGCCCCTTTATCACCCAACATTCCAGTTTTGCTTCCTTGTCTGGCGTCAGGGCTATGCATATCAGAGACTGTCTTCACATTCTGGCTTCCATCTCCTGTGGTAATCTCAAAATCACCGCCGTTTATCCGAAGAAGCGTCTCTGCCTGAATTCCATCGCCATCGGCCATTATCTGGAAAAACCCATTTTCAATGAGAACATAACCCTTATCCGAATCTTCGGTGTTAGAAGCCTTGATTCCGTCGTCGCCGCTTTCTATGGTAAAATGTCCATCCCGAATGGATACGCTGTCTTTTCCCACAATCCCGTCATTGACTGCTGAGATGATGTAGGTGCCGCTGATAAATTTCAAATCGTCCTTACACTGAATCCCATGACAATAATTTCCGATTACATGAAGCGTCCCTGTTCCGTTAAAAGTTAAATCGTCTTTTGAAAAAACCGCTACTTTTGGTTCTTTTGCCCCTTCATCTTCAAACTCATAAACGCTGCCGTCCAAAAGAGTATTCTCTGTCCCCTCTGTCAGTGTGATGATGACGTTGCCGCCCTTTAAGTAAACAGGCGCTAAACTAGTGCAGGTCAGAGAGACTCCGTTAAAAACCAACCTGACCGTTTCCTCCTTATCCCCATCTACAATGATCTGACCATCCTTTAACGTTCCAGAAAAAACATAGGTTCCTGCACTTTTGATGACAACGGTGCTCTTAGTAACCTCCACTTTATCCTTAAGGGCAGCCCCATCTCCCTTCTCCAAGCCAGTACGTTCCTCTATAGTAATCTTATCATTTTCAAGGCATAAATAGACTGCCTGGTTTTCATCCCAAGTATCATCCAGCTTTTCTTCACTATATTTCCCTTCTGTAAGGGTCACCGTACTTACAGACGCGTGGGAAGACGTATCTGCTGCTTTGGCAATACCTGTTTCTGTCTCACCGCCGTCCCGCCTGCATCCTGACATGGTGCAAATAAGCAGCACGCCAAGTAATACGGCCAAAATCTTCCTTTTTCCCGTCTCCATCTTTCCCAACTCCAATCTTTTTTTGATTCTTTGTCTGCCTTCATTTCCAGTATTCATTTCCGCTACGCCCTTTATCACTACAACTCCTCCTGACCCGTCGCCCGTCGTCCGCAGATTACGGTCAGGTTCCCGTTTCTGCATCGTATTTCATCCAGCATCTCCTTCTCCTGTCTGACGTCTTTTAACGTAATGTGATAATCCAGCTCATACATACTGCCAAGATTCGTGGTCTTCACCTTCTGAAGACAGCATACGCTGGTGTATTTCTGAAAAATATCATCAAAAATCTCCGTATAATCCAGATGCTCTGCAATGGTGATTCTAAGATCCTTTCTCTCCTGCTTCCATTCACCGAAGCGAGACTTCTCCAACGCCAGAAGCGCCATTCCCACCACAAGGGTCATGACAGCGGCAAATCCTAAGAAGCCTGTTCCTGTGGCCAAGCCTACTGCCATAGCAAAAAAGATAACGGCCATCTCCTTCGATGTACCAGGAACAGACCGGAACCTGACCAGACTAAAGGCGCCAAGTACCGCAACACTGGTACCAAGATTTCCATTTACCAGCATAATAACCATCTGTACCAGTACGGGAAGCATTACAAGTGTCACCATAAAATTCTTGCTGCCGGCTCCCTGCAGGCCATAAATTAAGGCAATCACGAACCCCAGAGCCAGGGATACAAAGGCGCACAGCAGCGCGTTTTGAATAGTGAGGCTTCCTTCCATGTTATTTAGTATACTTGTAAACATATCCTTTTTTCCTCTCTTTCTGCTTCATTTCTCATTGCCTGGGCATATACGGCTCCGTATTTGGAGAAGGAGACAGGGTAAATCTCCAGTTTCCCCAACAAATCCGCAAGC
>OFGR01002374.1_pt1 | contig 12679 bp, 13 predicted proteins | sample 1521811 | NCBI WGS metagenome assembly OFGR01 (sample SAMEA3504098, study PRJEB24116) | mouse gut metagenome | biome: mouse gut; feature: mouse-associated habitat; material: faeces | place: Denmark | collected 2011
GAACTCCTCTTTCAAGAATGAAAATCTTGCGTCCTAGCCGATAGACGAATGGGCCATGCTTTTAATGCTGTGGCGCAAAAGCGAGTGCAAATATAGACACTTTTTTTTGTCCGTGCAACAGTTTGGATAAAAATATTATCTTTTTTTTTCATTTTTAGCAATTTTAGGCCTCTCAAAGTAGTAACTTTGCCCCCATGAAAGAGGTTTTGCACTTGATTTCGCTCCGCACGGTCAATTATTCGGACCGCCATAATATATTGTCGGCATTCACCCTCGAACGTGGGCCGATGAGCTTCCTCACTCCTGCCGGCAATGGCCGCGAGGCATCACGCCGCCGGGCCCTGCTTATGCCTATGGGCATGGTGGAGTGTGTGGCCGACATACGTCCCGGACGCGACATCCATCCGATCTCCGCACCCCGCATGCTCGCTCCGCTGCAGTCGCTCCGCTGCAGCCCGCTAAAAAGTTCGCTGGCCATGTTCCTCGCCGAATCGCTCGGATCGCTCCTGCGTGAGGCGCAGCCCGATGCCGTGCTCTGGCATTTCATAGAGCAATCGGTGATAGCACTCGATTCGCTGCCTGACAACCGCATTGCCAATTTTCACATTACATTTCTCACCCGCCTGGCCAATATTTTAGGAATATGGCCCGACTCCACCGGATTCCGTATGGGCATGGTGTTTGACCTTATCGACGCGCGGTTCCGCCATTCGGCCCCCACGCATCCCGAATTCATAGCCGGAAGCCGCGCCGCAATGGTGGCACTGCTTCCCCGCCTCACATATAATAATATGTACCGGCTGCGGCTCACCCGCATCCAGCGCGCCGAGCTGCTTGATGCCGTGCTCCATTACTATACGCTGCATTACGCCCCGCTTGACTCCCTGAAGTCAACCGATGTGCTACGCGCCCTGTTCTGAAGCTATGAACCGCGCCACAGAATCGGCGCTGTTGCTCCCTATCACAACATCAGCGGCCTCGCGCACCGGCTCCAAGGCATTTGCCACAGCCACCGAACGGTCGGCCACCTCCATCATAGGCAGGTCGTTCAGATTGTCGCCAAACACGGTCAGGCTGTCGGCTCCCGCCATCTCTTTCAGCCGGAGCACCGCCGAAGCTTTCGAGACTCCTGTGGCGAACACCTCAAGCAGAGCGGCATTGCTGTCAAAAATATCAGGATAGTTTGACACGGAGCACCCTCCGCGCTCTCTCAGTTCACAGGCTGCCGCATTGACCGCATCAGCCTCACCTATGGCAAACACCATTACCGTATGCTCCCACCCCTCGGTCAGTCCACGAGGGTCATTCACATAGAAGCGTTTCAGCTCCAGTCCGTGCCGCTCCTCCATAAAGCTACGCTCTCTGGCCGACGGAGCCGCTCCATCCTTTCCGGTGTAGAAGGCATGAATCATCCTGTCGTCCACCAGCGTGTAGCGCAGCGTACCTACGTCGTGACGGTGGCACACCTCTATAATAGTCCGGGCCGCCGGTTCTTCAAGCAACCTTGCATCAATATAGCGCCGCTTGGCGAAGTCCCACATCGCAGCGCCGGTAAACACTACCGCAGGCAGCCACAGTCCGCAGCCATGGAGCAGCGGCTCCACCGTGGCCGGAGTGCGGGCCGTAGCTACGCTTATCAGGCACCCCTGCTGCGACATCCGCTTCAATATCGAGGCCGACTCCTGACTCACACGGCTGTCATTGCCAAGCAGTGTTCCGTCAAGATCGGTAACATATAAAATACGCTTATCCTTCATCTGGCATTCTGAATTCTATTCTGAACGTCGTGCCTTTGCCCGGTTCAGAGCTTTTGACATATATCTTTCCGCCATGATACTGCTCCACTATGCGCTTGGCCAGCGTAAGCCCCAGGCCCCAGCCGCGCTTCTTGGTGGTATATCCGGGGCGGAACACCGCATCAAATTCCTTTCGGGTCATACCCTTGCCGGTGTCCGTCACCTCTATGGCCGCCATTCCGCCCGAGTGCATGGTGGCGATAGTCAGCCCGCCCCGTCCCTCCATAGCATCCACGGCATTCTTGATCAGATTCTCCATGACCCATTCAATGAGCGGTTCCGACATATTCACTACAAGAGCATCAGGACATATCCGCTCCTCCAGCTTCACATTGTGGCTTATGCGAGTGCCCATATAGGCAGCGCTACGCCCCACAACGGCATTGATGTCCGACGGCTCCATATTGGGCCGCGACCCTATCTTTGAGAATCGGCTCGCAATGGTTTCGAGCCGCTTGACATCCTTGTCCATCTCCCGCACCGTGTCGGCATCCACCCCTTCAGCCTCAAGCAGCTGAAGCCACGCCATGAGCGATGATATAGGGGTGCCGAGCTGATGCGCCGTCTCTTTCGACAGGCCCACCCACACCTTGTTCTGCTCGGCCCGCTTCGACGAGGCCACGGCAAAATACACAACCGCCACGAATGCCCCCATCACAGCGAGCTGGATGTAAGGATATAGACTCAGATTGCGTAGAAGGGTAGAGTCCTCGTAGTACAGATGCTGTACGGCGCCTGCACCGATATCGATATCTATCACGTTGTGCGTATGCCGCATCTTCTCAAGCTTGCGGAGCAGATACGTTTCATTGGCCTCGCTTATCACCAGCGGTGCATCGGCATCCGGCTGATCAGGCAACTTGAAGTTACGGTGCATTATGATATTGCCGTCATCATCGGTAAGCAGCACAGGGATATTGGTGTTTCCTTCTATTATCGAAAGCAGGAAATCGATATTTGTCCCCTCGCCGTCACTGCCGGCTATCTCTTTTGTGGCATCGGCCCATATCTGCATTCGGGCGCGTTCCTGTCGCGACAGATCGTTGACCAGCAGATTCGACGCATACAGAAACACCGCCACCACCACAGCCGATATTCCTAAAAATATCAGTGTGCCGCGCCGGTGGAGTATATATGGCATAAGTGTCATATCATATCAACGTCCCCCACTTGCTCCTTATTGCCTTTTGTCGTAACTTTGCCCTATGAACCGATTTCTCACATTCATTGCCGGCGCCGCCTGCCTTGCTTCAGCCTCGGCTGCCGATTTCTCAGCACACTTCGCTGACTCAACACTTCGCATCGACTATATTTTCGGAGGCACCGCAGGAAATGCCACCGCGCTTCTTGACGGACAGAGCCGTCAGCCCGGATGGGCCGGACGGCGCCACAACATGTCCAGCCTGCCATATCACGGTAACGGGCATCTGACACTGATTGACTGCGCCACATCCGACACCATCTACCGCACATCATTCTCTTCGCTGTTTCAGGAATGGCTGGCCACCGACGAGGCCCGCACCACACCGCGGTCATTTGAGAATGTGTTCCTCGCTCCGCTCCCCAAGGCACCAACGCGCGTGGAACTGACGCTGTTCGACTTCCGGCGCGACACGATAGCCCACATGTCGCACATATACAATCCGGCCGACGAGCTTACCGCACGCCGTGGCGGGCATCCGCTTCCCCACCGCTATCTGCACCGCGCCACAGCACCTAACCCCATCGACATCGCCATTCTGGCCGAGGGCTACCGTCCGGAAGAGATGGACAGCTTCATATCACATGCCACCGTGGCTGTCAACGAAATGCTGAGCTACGAGCCCTACAAGCGCTACGCCGACCGGTTCAACTTCATAGCCGTAGAGTCGCCCTCGAATGAAAGCGGCGTCAGCATACCGCTCCAGGGACGCTGGCCCGACACCGCATTCGGCGCCCACTTCAGCACCTTCCATTCCGACCGCTACCTGACCACACCGCGCGTAAAACTGGTGCACGACGCGCTCGAAGGCATCCCCTACGAGCATATCATAATCCTTGCCAACACCCCGCAGTACGGTGGCGGAGGCATCTACAACAGCTATCTGCTCACCTCGGCGCTCACTCCGCAATTCAAGCCGGTGGTGGTTCATGAATTCGGCCACAGCTTCGGAGGCCTGGCCGACGAGTATTTCTACACCGGCGATGTCATGGAGGACAGCTATCCCTTCGACATCGAGCCGTGGGAACCGAACATCACCACCCTCGTTGACTTCGGCAGCAAGTGGAAGCCTCTGCTCAAGAAAGGCACCCCTGTACCCACGCCCATTGAGAAGAAAAAGAAATATCCGCTCGGCGTCTACGAAGGGGGAGGCTATTCATGGAAAGGCATCTACCGTCCGGCCGATGAATGCCGCATGCGCAACAATGAGTACCCCACCTTCTGCCCCGCATGCGAGGATGCCCTTGAACGCCTGATACGCTTCTACACCGAATGACTTCACACATACACAATAAGCACCCACAAGGGCACGTTTAAAGTGTATGTCAACGAAGCTATATCATTTTTTCACTGCAATAACACTGATTCTCTTCAGCCTCCCTCTGCTGACAGGCTGCATTGAGGATGGAGTGACCACATCTCCCGCCGATCAGCCGGTATTCTCCACCGACACTCTACGGCTCGGTTCCGTATTCACCGGCGAGGGCACTCCCACACATTCATTCAAGGTCTACAACCGCCACGACAAGATTCTGTCCATCAGCGAAATCTCATTTACCGGCGAAAGCGGCAGCATGTTCCGCGCCAATGTCGACGGACTCAGCGGCACATCGTTCCGCGACATAGAGATACGTCCCAACGACTCCATCTACGTATTCATTGAGGCCACCATCCCGCCGGCGGCCGACAAGCCGGCATTTGACGTCATGGATGCCCTGCAGTTTACCGTCAACGGCGTCACCTCCAAGGTAGTGCTCACTGCCCGGGGGTGCAACTTCGACCGGCTGCAGAACCGCGTCATCACCTCCGACACCACCCTGCGCGCCGACCTGCCCCACCGTATCTTCGACACACTCACCGTGGCTCAAGGGGTCACCCTGACTCTTGAAGCCGGCGCTGAGCTATATTTCCACGACAAGGCATTTCTGCGCATCGAGGGTACGCTCCGGTCGCTCGGCTCGGCCCGGCAACCGGTACTGATGCGCGGCGACCGCACCGGCATCGTGGCTGCCGATATTCCCTACGAGGTTATGTCGCGCCAGTGGGAAGGGGTGCTGTTCACATCCACGTCAAGGAACAACCGCATGGAATACACCGTAATAGAGAATACCGTAAGCGGCGTGACGCTTGACTCCCTCGGCACCGGCATGCCCGAGCCACTGCAGCTCGTCAACTGCCGCCTGCGCAACTCCCACGGCTATGTGCTCGACTCCCGTGCAACCTCCGTCAGCGCCACCGGCACCGAATTTGCCGAAGCAGCCTCCGGACTTGTCCACCTCGCCGGAGGTTTCCACACCTTCAGCTACTGCACCTTCGCCAACAACTATCTATTCACCTACCCCTGGGGCGCCGCCATCCAGTTTGAGGGCGATATACCCGACGACACATATCTGCAAGGCATATCAGCCACAATCACCAACTCCATTATCTATGGACTCGGTCCCGACCTGTCGCACCTCGACCTCTCGGGGACCGACATCTATCTCGAACGCTGCATAATGCGCAGTGCCGGAACGGACGACGATCATTTCCTGAACATCCTGTGGGACACTGACCCGCTATTTCTCACTGACCGCCAAGCGTATCTGTTTGACTATCGTCTTAGCCCCGACTCCCCGGCCCTGATGACATCCGACCCCACAGCCACACCCTCCGGAGCGCAGCCTCTACCTGCCACAGACTTCTACGGCGCTCCCCGCACCTCTCCAGCCGCCATAGGAGCCATGGAATCAGCCACTGTAAACTAACATATTCAACCGCCATATGTGGATCAAATTCTTATTTTATTTAGCAATCGGCCTATTAGTTGCCATAGTGTATGCATATGTTGACAAGCGCACAAAAAACATCTCCCGGAAGAAACGGATGCTGATCCAATGTGCCGTCACGCTCCTGATCGTCATCCTCCTTGCCGCCCTCTACACCCTGCTCGGCATCTGACAGCCCCCATATAAGTACCATATCATCCTCACTGTACTGGCATCACCCCGCGATGCGTCAAACCTGAAGGGTTCATTCACCTTGTAGGGCCATGCCTTTGGCATGTATTAGATACATCCATCTGGATAGCGAACCTGAAAGGTTCCCGCCATCCGATATATCGCAGTGATATGACCATACAATCCAATGACGGGCTATTGGAGTCCGGAACGGACGGTTTTGAAGTAACCCTGCACAAAGCGCCAGCGGCGTGCAGGGCAGCAGCCGCCACCTGCCGTATGAGTCCGTCAGGACGGATTATGTCTGCCATGTGGAGTAAGCCGTCCTTGCGGACTCTGCATATCTACCGCATCTATGCCCGCCACGCCGCTGACGCTTTGTGGCGGGTTACATGAAAGTCGCCCTAACGGGCTATAATAGACCCTTTGACGCGGTTCGTGATGCGTTTGAGGTATGATATATTTGATTTATCTCGTTTTATGCGATTTCGTAGGGCCATGCCTTCGGCATGTATTACCCCCTCACCACACCCTTCGCGGCTCCGCGGCGGTGCAGCCATTCATTCCATACACACATCAGCGCGATGTCAATCAGGAGGATAAAATTGATATTCATTACGAACGAAAGCGCCGTATTCATTATGCACAGCGCCGCCGATGCCGACACTATTGTTATCATAGCCGCATGAGGCATGAATCCCGCGTCAAGGAGGCGGTGGTGTATGTGATTGCAGTCAGGCAGAAATGGATTGGCGTGGTGGCGTATACGGTACAGGAACACCCTCACCACATCGAAACACGGTATGATCAGCGGCGACAGAATCACCGTCATTATGCTCGGCATCTGTATGTCGCATCCTTCCGCCGACGAGTCGAGCAGCCGAAGCCCTAAGAACACTATCAGCACACCTATGGTTAGCGAGCCTGTGTCGCCCATGAATATCTTGCGTTGACGCACCACATTGCCAAACACATTGTAGTAGAAGAACGGCACCAGTACCCCAAGTGCGGCAAAAGCCACCGTGGCATAGAAATACTCGTGCATTGCCGCCAGTACGATACCGTAGATTATAAATGTTATGGCCGACAGGCCGGAAGCCAGTCCGTCAAGCCCGTCTATAAGGTTTATCGCGTTGATTACAAACACTATGGTCAGCAGCGTCAGTGGCCATGCGGCCCACCAGGGTATGTCATATATCCCGAATATCCCGCCTAAATTGTCGAGCTCCAGCCCTCCGGCTATCAGGAATATACCGCATATTATCTCTGCCGCGAATTTGGCACTGTACCTTACCCCCACAAGATCATCCGCCATCCCCACAAGGTAGAGCGACAGCAGTCCGCAGAAACCCATCGATACAGTCAGCGGACTGAACGACATTCCGTAGGTGAACCCGTCGGGGCTGAGCACATTGCATATCCCCGACAGCAGCGCTATGGCGAAGCATATCACAGGAGTGAAGGCAAATCCGCCAAGACGTGGCACCGTGCCGTGATGTATCTTGCGCGGATCCGGTTTGTCAAACAGATTCTTTCTAAAAGCTATAAGAAGAATCTTAGGTATTATAATTCCTGCCAATATGATGCTCAGGAGCGCCACACCCAGGTAATTGTAAATCCAGAAATCCATATCCGGCAAAGTTAATGAAAATTTGTTAAAATAGTAATGTTATATCTGATTATGTTACTTCTAAACGACACTTTCCCCCTTATTGTTTTGCGTTCGCCGGCGGTTCTCTTATAAAAATTCAACTCATATCTATTCTTTATCCTTTCTTCGGTGCATCGCGGTTATTTTTTCTCCGGTTGCGATAAGTTGGTCCTCTCTGCCCTTTTGCGTAGCCTTACCTTTGTGGTGTATTTATAAATCTATTCACTATGACTGAACACACTTCTTCGCCTGCTGAGCAGGCACCCGATGCTCCTGAACATCCCGTCCTGACAGCCGGACCCGATGCCGACGTTGCGACTTCCGCCGCTCCCGCTCCCTCCGCTTCTCAGGCTGCGGAGCCTGACATTGCCCGTCTTTTGGCCGATGCCGAGCAGCGGGGCTATCTGAGGGGGCTTAACGAGCGTGCCGCACAGGCCATGGACACTCCGCGCCTTTGGGCCAACCCGCGCCGCATGGCTCAGGAAGAGCAGCTCGCCGCCGAGGCCGATGACCCCGACTTCGGATTCCTCACCCATATCCGCCCCGGCGTATGGGATTGACACCTCCATTCATTAATCTAATCTTTTTATCTTACTTTATTCTATCTCTACTATGAATCAGAATCCCGTTATTATTCCCGGCACTGCCGGCGGCTCACATGTTGTCGATGGTCCGCTTACCACTGTCGCTGCCCGCGAGGCATCACCCGCGCTTCTCCGCAGTGCTGTCGATTCGCGCATAGTGCAGGTGCGCCCCATGTCTACTCCTGTCGATCAGATTTCGCGTATGATAGGTGCCCGTCCTGCACAGTCCATGATTGTGGAATACTATTCGGTCGACACCAAGCCTGTGTCGGCCAAGCTTCTGGCCGTTCCGCTCGGCACCGGCACCGCCTACGATTCCAAGGTAGTCTTCACCATCAAGACCTCCTGCGATTCTATGTTCGCACCTACCGAAACTCTCCTTGTGCCTTCGTTCAAGGGCAGCATGAAAGCATCAGTCGAAGGGGGTGGACTTGTGCTTTACGTTATTGAGGCTGACAAGAATGGCGGCGGACTCAAAGTGATTGCGCTTAATTACGATGGCGATGAGAGCGATGGCGGTATCCCCTCGATATCTGTTGATTCCGATGTGGTGCGCATGGGGCGTGCCGCCTCCGAGCTCGATGTGCAGACGGCTCAGTTCGAGGCTCTTCCGGTAAAGGATTTTAACTATTGCCAGATTTTTAAAGCTCAGGTCGAGCAGTCGGTTTTCACCAAACTTTCTGCCAAGGAGGTGGGCTGGAGTTTTACCGATCAGGAGGAAGTGGCCATTATGGATATGCGTCTTGGCATGGAGAAGAATTTCCTATTCGGCTTCCGCTCACGCCTTACCGATCCTAAGAAGTTCGATGAAGTGCTGCTCACAGGCGGTATCTGGAATCAGGCGGCTACCGAGGTGGAGGTCAGCATGGACGATTTCAACCAGAACACTGTCATCGACATCATGCGCTCAGCCTTTACCGGCAATGCCGCCGGCTCGCCCCGCAAGGTCATGATTGCCGGCTCCGATATGATTCAGGCTATCAATAAGCTTGAGTACACCAAGGTGATCAATTCCTCCGACACTGTCACCCGCTGGGGCATCGATTTCAATGAGCTTCGCTCCAAATTCGGATCGCTCTACGTTATCCATTCGGAGATTTTCGACCAGTGCGGCCACTCTTCCGATGCGCTTATCATCGACGTGCAGTATCTTACCAAATACACGCATCTTCCGTTCCGTGTCGAGCGCCTGGATCTTAAGAAGAGCGGCGTCCGCAACACTGATGCCCTGGTGGCCACCGAGGCCAGCTGCATGGTGCTCCGCCACCCCTCTGCCCACGTCAAAGTCTACGGCTTATGATTTCAGCACCCTTGCCTGTCCGTGAGCTTTCAGCTGAGGCCATGCTCGACCTCTGGATGCTCCATTCGGCTTGTGAGCCGCTCCGCACTGATGCCGCCGTGACACGCTCCTATGCTGTTGACTTCCGTACTCTTATGGCAGGGCGTATGAGGGCCTGGTATATCGCCACTCTGCTCAATGAGCCCCCTGAGGTGCTTCCGCTCACAGACATTGCTTCCTCGCTCACTGTCGCCCGGACCCCTTCGGGGGCCGGTGTGGCGGAGCTGCCCGAGGGGGTGTTGAGGGTAGTCAGTGTCGAGGCCGCCGATTGGGCCATGCCGGCGCTGGTCACCTCTGATCCCTCTTCGCCTCTGGCGCGCTCACAGGCTTCCCCTTACTCCTGCGGCCGTTCGGTAAGGCCGGTTGTCGTTGTCAGCGGCTCCGTCATGCGTGTGTTCTCTCCTCCTGAGCAGGGGCTCTCCTCAGTCCTTGCTGTAATGCTTCCGCCCGAAGGCACTTACCGCATCACTGATGCCATGATTTCCTTAATCCCTAAGTTTGAGAACTGTTATGATTCACTATAAGCAGCACCCTGTCCTCGACATGGCTCTGCAGGCATGGCGTCAGGGTGCCCATCTCCGCTCCCGGCGTGAGCGCTACAAGCGTTATACCTACGGGCGCCAGTGGGACGATGTTGTCGATGCTCCCGACGGACGCCGTGTCACCGAAGCAAAGCTCGCCTGTGAGGCTGGACGTCGGCCTCTCACCAACAATATGATACGTCAGCTTGTCAAGTGCATCACCGGCAATTTCCGCTCTCGCCTTGCCGCCGACTCCTCTTCCGGGGAGCGTCCCGCCGTGGTTGAGGTGCCACGTGACGTGGCTCGGCGCAATCTGCTCGACGAGCTTGACTGCCGCATGCTTGAGGAGTTTCTTATATCCGGCTGTGCCGTTCAGCGTGTCGTCACCGAGCACCGCATGTCCGGCAGTGGAGTGTGGGTCGATAATGTCAGCCCCTCACGCTTCTTTGTCAATAAGTTCACCGATCCGCGCGGACTTGACATTGAGCTCGTCGGCATGCTTCATGATTGGAGCCTGCGCGAGGTCATAATGCGCTTCGGCTCCGGATCGCCTGCTCAGGCGCGTGCTATCTCGGCCATTTACAAGCGCATCGCTGCATCGCCTCCTTCGGCATTGGGCGATGCCGATACAGCCACTTTCTTTGATGCCGAGCCGGGACGTTGCCGTGTCATTGAGGTGTGGACGCTTGAGAGCCGCAACATCGTCAAGTGTCATGACTCTCTGTCGGCCCGTTACTTCATTACCGATGCCGCCGGTGCGCGTGTGGTCAGGCGTGTCAATGCTTCACGCCTGCGCCGCGGACTTGAACCGGTGCGCACCGACCTGCGCACCACCGTTCGCTGGCATTGCCGCATGATGGCGCCTACGGGCGATATCCTTGACGAGTTCGATTCCCCCTACCTCCACGGCATGCACCCCTTTGCGGTGAAATTCTATCCTCTCACTGACGGTGAGGTCCACTCCTTTGTTGAGGACATCATCGACCAGCAGCGCTACATCAATCGCCTTATCACCCTGATTGACCATATCATGAGTGTAAGCGCCAAAGGTGTTCTCCTGTTTCCCATGGACAAGAAGCCCGACTGTTATTCATGGGATGAGATAGGACAGCTCTGGGCCGACTGCAACGGTGTCATTCCCTACGATAGCACCGGCTCTCCCGGTGAGCCGCATCAGGTCATATCGGGAGGGGAGCACTCTGGAGCCTATCACCTGCTGGATATTCAGATGCAGCTCTTTCAGCAGATATCAGGCGTCAGCGGTGCGCTTCAGGGGCGTCTGGACTCAGGCAATGCCTCCGCTTCGCTCTATGATGCTCAGGTGCGCCACTCTGCCGTGGCCATCCTTGACCTTATTGACACGTTCAATGCTTTCCGGAGCAACCGGAATTCACTTATTAACTCTTGTTAACTTTATAATGTCGGTTTTTCTGCCCATCTGCATTGTAATTTTGCCAATACGAAAGCAAACTGATTCAATCATTGATTCCAACTAATCTACTATGAACTACACCGACTATTCTTTCCGGATGATGCGCGATCGTGATTTTATGCTTGCCGTAAGGCGCATGGCCCATCATGCCACCTCGTGCCCCGTCACCGTACCCGATGTTGTGCGAGCCGTGCTCCGTCAGCCCGCCCCCTCCTACTATGTGGGCATGCCTTACGCATGGCGGCGTCTGCGCCACTATCGCCGCACCGGCCATATCCCCTACCGTGGCCGGGGTGCGGGGCGCCGGTGGGTGGAGATCTTCAGCCGTGTCGACGCTATGCGGCAGCGGCATGGTATCACCGACGCCGAAGCCCTTTCACGGGTTCTTGCACACGGTTGCGCATCATCCTTTTTCATCGAACCATCATCAGGCGTGCGCCTCTATCATCGCCTGCGTTACAACTCCCGTAAAACTAAGACAGAACTATGATTACCTATTCCTTCTCCATCGATTCCATCGCACAGATAGTGCTTGCACGGGCCGCCCTGAGGCACATCCTTCACTCTGATCGCCCCGAACTCCTCACCGACGACCATCGTCCCGCACTTGATATCCTTATACAGCGGGGATTCAACATGCTCAGTCTTGCCATGATACCCGCCGTAGTCCGCACCGACAGCGCTCCTGCCGAAGGCCTCCTCACCTTCGACCTTGACATCCCCGAAGCCCCCGGACTCTTCCCCATCATGGAAGAAGCCATAGCCCTCTACGTCCTCACCTGCGCCTACCAGGGCGTTGACGACACCTTCGCCCTCCGCCTCCGCACCGACTACGACAGCCTCCTCCGCCGCTGCCGCTCCCAAGCCTGCCTCTCCTCCACCCGTCCCGCCCTCCGCCCCTGCTGGCTCTAACCACCCCCGAAAGCCTCCTTTGGCCTGTATTAGATGCATCTGGATAGTGAACCTGAAAGGTTCATTCATGTTGTAGCCGCGGGCCGAACGATAGCGAGACCCGCGGAAAAGCGAGCCCCCACAGAATTATCTGAAAGATAACTTTCCATCCGCTGCAGCCTCGAAGATGTCTGTTATCCCGACACAACCCTCGTAGGGACATCGCTTTGCGATGTAGGCTACAGATTGGCAGTGTATTATGCCGTATTTACAGTACTATTGGAGTCCGGAACGGACGATTTTGAAGTAACCCCGCACAAAGCGT